>MDSY01064922.1_pt1 | contig 32411 bp, 14 predicted proteins | sample 811131 | NCBI WGS metagenome assembly MDSY01 (sample SAMN05326643, study PRJNA326480) | marine metagenome | isolation source: seawater | place: Atlantic Ocean: South West | collected 2010 | reverse complement strand
CGTTCACGATTGGTATCTCTACAATGCCTTCCATTATGCAAAACGCTGCTGAACGTCTTCTTGGCCTTTCTCAGCCACAAATTGAAGACATGGCAAGTGAGATTATTTTCGGTCAACTTCGATTGACAGTCGCTACCCTTACCATCGAACAAATCAACACCGACCGTGAAGCATTCTTGAGCATGGTCTCAAGTAACGTCGATTCAGAATTGCACAAGATTGGATTATATCTCATCAACGTTAACATCACCGATATTACTGACGAGGCCGAATACATCGTCTCGATTGGTGCAAAGGCAGCTGCAGAAGCAATTGCAGGTGCTGAAGGTGACCGGGCAAAGGCTCTGGAAATGGGACAAATCCGGGTTGCTCAAGCAGACGCAAACCGTGAAATTGAAGTTCAAAAGAAACAATCCGATGCGATCGCTGGTATGGCATTAGCAAAGAGAAACGAAGCCATTGCGATTCAACAAGCAGAATCAGAATCCAAAATGGGAATCGCTGTTGCCATAAGCCAAGAAGAGATTTCGGTTCAAGAAGAACAAAAGAAGGCTATTGAAGGCGTGAACTTGAGTCTTGCCGACATCGCTATTTCGAATGCAGTTCTTGCAGAAAAAGAAGCAGAAGCACGACAACGCTCTGAAGTTGCACAACGCAAAGCACAAGAAGAAATCGAAAAAGCGCAGTATTCACTTGAAAGCGAACGTCTTCGTGCAGCAGATATTGCACGTGAACAAGTAGCTAAGGAACAGGTAGTCATTGCTGCAGACGCTGAAGCAGAGCGACAACGTCGTATCGCTCAAGGTCAAGCAGACGCAATCCTTGCACGCTACAAAGCAGAAGCAATCGGTCAACAATCGGTTCTGGAAGCAAAAGCTGCTGGTTACAAATCACTTGTTGCGAGTGCTGGTGGCGACACCAAGGCAGCTGCAACCCTCTTGATGGTTGAAAAGATTGAAGAATTGGTTGCACGACAAACCGAAGCAATCTCCAACCTCAAGATCGACAAGATTACTGTTTGGGACTCTGGCAACGGTGGCAACAATGGCGAAGGAGGTTCAACTTCGAACTTCATCTCATCCTTGATGCAAAGCCTGCCACCAGTTCATGATGTAGCAAAGATGGCTGGCATTGAATTGCCAGAATATCTTGGCGCAATGAAGGAAGATTGAACCAACACTGGTTATTGAACAGTGGTAGGAAAACTGCCATATTCGACCATTGAGGAGCCGAGGGGTTCAAAGCCACATCGAACAGCATGGTGCTCATGGCAAGTGATTTGGATATCGCACGTTCTGCTACTCTTGAACCAATTGAGACAATTGCTTGGAAATTAGGCATCTCGTCACATGAATTGGTACCGATGGGAAAGGGTATGGCAAAAATCACCTGGGAAGCATTGAGTCAGCGCTTTTCTAAACCTCAGGGGAGCCTTGTATTGGTCACCTCAGTCAACCCTACTCCGTTTGGAGAAGGAAAAACAGTTACAACAATCGGTCTAACTCAAGCCTTGTGTGCCATCGGGCAAAGTGCAACATGTGTCATCCGTGAACCCTCCATGGGACCTGTATTTGGAATTAAAGGAGGAGCAGCAGGAGGAGGGCATTCGCAAGTCCTCCCAATGGAAGAGATCAACTTACACTTCACAGGAGATTTGCATGCAGTCACATCTGCTCACAATCTTCTTTCAGCACTAATTGATAACCATATCAAGCAAGGAAACGAATCGAAATTAGAACCAACCAAAATATTTTGGCCACGAGTAATCGACATGAACGACCGTTCACTTCGTGATGTAGTGATAGGATTGGGTGGGGCTGCAAATGGGAATACTCGTCAAGATCGTTTTGATATCACTGCTGCAAGCGAAGTCATGGCCATTCTGGTTCTGGCGCAAGATTATGCAGATTTACGTAGGCGCATTGGTGAAATTGTCATAGGGGAATCATCAGATGGAAATCCAGTCAAGGCTGAAGAAATTGGGGCAGCTGGAGCAATGACCTTGCTCTTGCGAAATGCATTCCTCCCAAACCTGGTTCAAACTCTTGAAGGAAACCCTGCATTCATTCACGGCGGTCCTTTTGCCAATATTGCTCATGGAAACTCAAGTATTATTGCTGACAGACTGGCCCTTGGCGCAGCGGATATTGTAGTCACTGAAGCTGGTTTTGGCTCGGATATGGGTGCTGAAAAGTTCATGCACATCAAAGCGGCAAATTCTGGTAAAGCCCCTGACTGTGTCGTGATGAATGTCACCATTCGTTCGATGAAACTCCACGGAGGAGCGTTCGGAAGTCGTGGTGGATACAGACCGACAAAAGAAGAATTAGAAACTGAAGATGTGGATGCTGTCATTCGCGGCGCTCAAGGAAACTTAGATCGGCACATCAAAAATATGGCAGGATTTGGAATGCCAGTTTTAGTTTCCATTAATCGCTTTCATTCCGATACAGACAACGAATTGGAAGCACTGAAAAGTGCGGCTCAAAAGAGCGGAGCCGTTCATGTCGCTCTCACTGAAGTTCATTCAAACGGTGGAAAAGGTGGTGAGGATTTGGCTAAGGCAGTTGTTGCTGCAGTGCAAGATCATGTGGCAAACGGAAGACCTTTCACCCCGCTATTCACGAAAGATACACCTCTTCTCGAGAAGATGGAGGCGATTGCTACGCGAATATACAAAGCAGAAGATATCGAAGTGAGCACTTCTGCAATGAAACAGCTTTCCAAATTCCAAGCATGGGGATATGGTCATCTCCCTGTATGCATGGCAAAAACACAATATTCTTTTTCTCACGACCCCGGGAAATTAGGAGCGCCTGTTGGATTTACAATTCCTGTACGTGAGTTCCGACTCAACGCAGGTGCCGGTTTCATCGTCGCTGTCCTTGGGAATATGATGACGATGCCTGGTTTACCAAAGCGGCCTGCTGCTCTCGACATGGACATGGACGAAGAAGGCCGTCTTACCGGCGTCTTTGGGTGAAGTGAATGAAAATTCTCAAGCGTGAACCCCAACTTTGGCGCCTCAGAATTGAAACTGAGGACGATTTATGGGCGCTTGCTCGGATTGCTAGAAAAGGTATGAAAATCGGTATGCTTGGTGAACGTAGAGACCAAACAACTGGAGGAGATGAAGGCGGACGGGCTAAGTCTGCTGAACGGAAAAAAATGTGGATTAGGCTCCACATTGAAAGTACAGATTATCAAACCTTTAGCGAAAACTTGCGCATCCATGGAACCATCGAAGAGGCTCAATTCGATGTAGGATTACATCACACCCACCTCATTGAAATCCGTGATGACGTTGAACTCACATGCTCCACCGTTTTTTCGTCTTCTGACAAAGAACTCCTCAAACAGGCAGAACGGGCTTCTGGACAAACGAACGTCGTTCTTGCAGTTGTAGAAACTGATGAAGTCGTGTTGTTCCACGTTACTGCTCGAGGTTTGCGAGAAGGAGCGACTTGGACAATGCGAGGGGGAGGGAAGCGAGGTGAAATTCGACAATCTGCAGGTATTGCAGACACTTTTCGCTCAAAAGTTATTGCCGCCCTCCTGGATACTCTGGGCCCGGAAACACCGCTTGTCATATGTGGTCCAGGTCATGCTCGTGAGGCAATCCTGGCCGATTTGAAGAATGCTGGAGAAACACGAATGATGAAATCCGTAGCCACTTCCATGGCTGGACGTGCAGGTGCACATGAAGTTCTGCGCGAAGGATTAGCGGGTGATTTACTCAGTGAGCATGCAATCTCTAGGGAAATTGAACTGATCGAAAAGGCATGGGAGCGTCTTTCAACCAATGGGCCAGTTGCCTATGGCGAGGTCACTCTCAAGAAAGCAATGAGAGAAGGAGCGATTGAAACTCTACTTATCTCTGCGGATATCTTACGTGATGAAACCAAACTCATTGGAGATCAAACTTGGTTACAATGGGTTGACGGCTTATCGGATATCGGTGCCGAACTGGTTCAGTGCTCAACAGACCATGACGCAGGACAACAGTTGTTGGGTCTTGGAGGAGCTATTGCAATTCTCCGTTATTCAATGTGAGGAGTGACAATGCGTATCATTACACTTGCAGATCTGAAAGATGACATACGTGCAGATATGCAAGGAGCCCGTTGGCTAATTCTTCATGCTGATGAAGTTGAGCATTCAACAACACTTCTGATGTTCACTGAACTTGAAGACATTTTGGTAGCAGTAGACCATCGAGGAACTCCACCAGCGGATGGATTATGGCAACGCGCCGTTCACCTTATGTTGATTGATGGTGATGAAAATGATGCACGGCAATTCAGCAAGAAATCTGGAATTACAAAAGTGGTTGCAGGCTCAAGCGAAGACATTCGCACTTACCTTTGGTAGTGGGTCTGGAGGGATTTGAACCCTCGATCAACGCCGTGTAAGGGCGGTGTCATAACCACTAGACCACAGACCCAACCATTCCTGTAGGAAGGTGTTATTGAAGGCATTGATGCAGGCGTTAACCTCAAAACTGAGGAACAATGCGATTGAACTGCATGGACGAAGATGTGCAGGCCGCTGCAGCCCGTCTCGTACGGCGCATCAAAGAAGGTGGCCACAGCATCACTGTTGCTGAATCATGCACAGGAGGACTGCTCGCCAGTGCATTCACCGATATTGCTGGAGCCTCTTCATGGTTCAATCAAGCATGGGTTACTTATTCCAACGAAGCCAAAATCAAGGAATTAGATGTCCGCCCAGAATCGATCGAGAAAAAAGGAGCGGTATCCGCTGAAGTTGCTATCCAAATGGCACAAGGTGCCTTGAAAAAGGCGGATGCTGACATTGCTATTTCAATCACGGGAATCGCAGGTCCAAAAAACGATGGGACGAGTAAAAAAGTTGGCCTCGTCTATGTTGGAATTGCTTCGAACAACTGGGCAAATGCTGAATCAACAGAAATTGGTGGGAACAGAGCAGAAAATAAGATTGGATTTGTCCACTTTGCTCTGTTATCGACCATCAAGCGCTGGGATGAAGCCATGGTCCAAGCCGAAGAACACCGCAAAGAACTTGAACGCTTGAGGGCAGAAAAGGAAACAGAACGTATTCAATTTGAATTAGAACGTGCTGAAAGAGAAGCAGCAGCAAGAGAGTCAGCACCTTGGCAAGACGATTCATGGGATGGAGAAGGTGCACCCCCCAGTAAAGATTCATCACTTGATAACGAAGTTGAGTGGGAATGACACCTTACTAAAATGAGCCAATCATACCGATGTGCTTTTGGAGCGGAGGCGTTACCTTGAGTTCATGGGTGTATCCGAAGAGGAAATGACTGCACTCTTACGGCAGCGAGGCTTTCTCCCCATTGCATCGATTCGTTCCCGTCTGCTCAGCCTCGAAGACTTAGAAGGAGTGCTTAATTGCTCAGGAGAAGTTGGATTTGAGAAGGGTTTTCTAACCAATGAAATTCTTGAATCGATGCTTCAAGTTTGGAATCAAAAAAACCAACAGGAATCAAAAATGCCTCTACCGGTTCAGGAAAAACAACCCGAATTGGGAAGGACAATTGCTCCCATCCATGCACCAGAGCCCTTAGACATCAAATTCCGAAACAACCTTCCGGATTGGAATACTGCCGACTTTAGTGAAAACGCATCCGATGCTCCAAGTGATATTTTAGTTCACTATGACATAACTGGCAACAGTATTACCGAAGGGAAAATGGCAGATATCACCTCATGTTTTAGTGACCGTTTGCAAAGTATCCGAAAAATGATTATTCAAAATTCGCACCTCCCGCGAACTCCAACTGAAATCTCTCGATTGCATGCAGAAAGTAGCCGTTACCAAGGCTATGAAAACAAAGCAGTTGCAATCGGACTGGTGAATGAACCTCGATACACCAAAAACGGTCACCTCATGTGGAGACTCGAAGATGAAACTGGCGAACTTACATGCTTACTCACCAAGAGGAAAGGAGATGACAGAGACAGAGCGCATGAGCAAATCTTGGAAGCTGGGTTAATGCCAGATGACGTACTCGGAGTATCTGGAACATTCAGCCAAACAGGTGATATGTTCTATGTTGATGATCTGCATTTCCCAATGCAAGCAAGCCATCAGAAAGCCTCCTCAGAGCATGGAATCAGTGTGGCGTTTATCTCTGACATACATGTTGGTTCCAAAACATTCTTGGAAGCACAATGGCACAAAATGGTTCGCTGGTTTCATACAGACCCGCTTGCAAAGACCATCAAATACCTGATCTTATCTGGAGATTGTGTCGATGGTGTTGGAATATATCCTGGCCAAGACAGTGAACTCTCTATACCGGACCTGTTTGGACAATATACGGAATTTGCTCGCTTGCTTGAACTGCTACCAGACTGGGTAGAATGCGTAATGTTGCCAGGAAACCACGATGCAGTTCGACCTGCTGAGCCCCAACCCACATTCGATAAAGATATCCAACAGGATTACAATACGACTACTTTTGTTGGTAATCCATGCGATTTCTCATTGCATGGAGTTCGTTTGCTTTCCTACCACGGAAAATCAATTGACGACTTTGTAGCTGGATTGAGAACAGTCACCTACGCAGACCCTGTTGAAGCAATGCGGCAAATGCTACGTCGCCGACATCTTGCCCCACAATGGGGGGGTAAAACGCCACTTTCTCCAGAACCTGAAGACGGGTTAGTTATTCGTCAAGTTCCGGATATTTTTGTGACTGGTCACGTTCACGGCCACGCTTGTGTTGATTTCAAAGGAACAACTCTGATTTGTTCTAGCACATGGCAAGATCAAACCTCTTACCAACGGATGTTGGGATTCCAGCCTAAACCTTGTATTCTCACTATTGTCAATCTCAAAAGCCATGCGACAACGGCAATTCCATTTGCGTGATTACTCCAGGCTCAACAGTGGTAGTATTGCACGCAAGTCTTTCCCGTAAACAACATCGATGTCTGCTTGCTCAAAAGCCGATTTAGATGATTCCCGTGTGGGATTAAAACCGATGAAACGACTACCTTCCACATGCATAGACAAATCCATTTCTGAATCTCCAACTGAAACACAGTTTGCCACATCAAGGTTGTTCATCTCGAGTAAACGATGGATGATTTCTCCCTTTCCCGTTGCGTGAAGCCGGCAAACACCGTCATCAGAAAGTGTATCATCATCATTGAAAACAAAGCCATTCGCAATCCAGTCGTCCACTTTAAGCATACCAGCGATTGATGATACAAACAAATCAACACCAGCACTTACAATAGCGACAAAAACGCCATTCGCTTGGAGTTTCTCGATGACTTCTCTAGCACCGTCCATTAATTTCACACCAGAGTAAGCACGAAACAATTCATCTCGATAAATCGGATCTTGCTTTTCCTTCCACATCTTAATATCCGAACGCATGAATTCAACATCAGAAAATTCTCCACGAATGAACCTCTGCAAGTTAATCGCATTATCAGTCCCGAAGTGGTCGTGAAGTGTGCGCCATGAACTTACAGCATTAACCAGAACGCCATCGCAATCGAAAACAACACAGGTCGTTTTGGGAATATCTGCAGTAGTTGACATGACGCTCATGTAACTGAACACAACCTTCCTTGAAAGGCTTCGCTCAGAGAACGTTGAAAACAGGACTGAAGTCCAAAGAAAAAGGGGTCCGAAGGCAGGGGGCCCCTTTTGGAAACCCCCTGCGTTCGGGTGTCTCTGTCTCCAAGGAGACAGTAATCCCATCACTGGGATACAGGAAACAAAGAGGAGGGGCAATGCCCCTCCTCGATGCATCCGATCTTGTCAGATACGATTACGCTCAAGCGTTAAGGTCGTATGACAAACCATTCCAGGAGCGCAAGAGCGCACCTTGTCCTACATTTGGAGCGTAGGATAGAGTGATTGTCACATCTTCAAGAGGTGTTCCTTCTGAATCGTGTGTTCGCACGAAGATAGTATCACCTGTATTGAAGGTCGAAACCTTGTCGTCACCTTCGTTGTTGACTTGATCCACGAATGTAACCATAGAGTCACTGTTCGCTGGATTGAAGCCGTACACATCGTTGGTATCCGCCATGTTGTAAGTCACTGTCTGAGCCGTTCCGCTGGCATCCACGTAGAATACACGGACTTCCACTGCTTGGGTTGCCAAGTCAGTTTCAGCAGATTGAACGGTGATTCGCCAGTGTCCATTGTCAACATCGAAGCTGTCAATGTCCTCGATATCAAAAGTGACTCGAGGGACACCCTTGACATCAGTATCAGCAAGGCTACTAGCCCAAACATAGATGACACCGGAGAGAACAACGGTGATTGCAACCATCAAGATAGTTGCAATAACTGGGCTCACTGCCACATCATTATCTTCGAGCTTCTCGGTAACTTCTTCCTCATCCTCAGCACGGCGGCTGGAGAAGGCAAGAGCACTCACAAAGAGACCTGTCAGACTGACTACAACAATGCTTGGTGCGAACGAAGGCACAGCGCTGGCACCGATGGTGCGGACAACGTTAGGTAGAGGCTGTCCGGTAGCACCGAACGAGTCTGAACCTGCTGCGAATTCGTTACACTTGCCCCAATCTGCACTTGCTTCTGCAGTATCCAAATCGAGGGTTGTTAGCCTGTTGTTACACCAGTAGTTGTCTTCAAGCATTGGTCGGCGTTCAGAGGTCTGAGAAGCACTCTGTCCGTATTGACCTGGAGCAGACCAAGCAGAGCCTTGTGAACCACCGTTGTTTGAACGGTGAGATTCTGGGTCATCTGTTTGGAAACGCTCGCTGGAAGGAACTGTGAGGTCACATGGGTCGTCCAAACAAGTGAGAACGTCCATTGAGACTTCGACCTTGGTCGTATCCTTTGTCATGTAGACATCTTCGTTCACATCAATGCTGGTTCCGTATGCTGGGACATTGTAGTAGCGAGTAAATTCTTCCTCGCCATGTCCGTCTGTGTGGAATGTCACTGCAAGCATGTGATCGTAGTTGTAAGGTCCTTCATCGCCACCAGCGTCAATGTTCACTGTAACCGGGATGTAGGTGCCTGTCATGATGTTAGTAATACCGTTGAAGTTCACTCCAGAGACTGCGTCAATTGAGTAATCAGCGACATTCTCTGCAACACGTTCGACTGTGACATACATCACAACATCGTCTTGCCCTTGCTCATATGCAGCAATTGGCATGATAGATGGGTCGTAGTTTGGTGTGTGTGATGGTGCAGTAGCAGTATCCTTGAGAACCAAGTTGATGGCACAGAAGGTCTGGCCATTTGGTCGCAATTGATGGATACCGTTGTCGTTCAAGTAATCAATTTCCCAATCGTAACCGTTTGTGGTTGCGTCCGGAAGCAAGGTGAACACGAGGTCTGTGCCAACGATTGCAGTCGTGAAGTAGTTGGTGAAGGCACACTGACTGGTTGGTTCAACAGTCCATGTAAGGTCTGCTGGAACATCGTGGTCAATATCACTCATCAATGGTAGAAGATCCCAAGTGAGGTTGTCAGCATTGACATCGTCTTCCGTCATGGTGATGTATTCACCTTCGCCAGTAGCTCGGTCACCTGCGTCGTTCAACAACAAGTTTTGACTGTTCTCATCTTGCAAGGAGATCACTGGTGCGTCGTTCACCGGTGCGACTGAGAAGTCAACATCGAATGAAACAGCGTTTGTGTTCTCATTACCGTTATCGGACAGGTCGAGTGTTACAGTACACATTCCGCCCTTTTCGTTTGCGGCGTTTTCTGTAATCACAAGGTTGTTTCCAGCATCGACTTCAACAGCAAATGCATCACATGTCGAGTCAACAGCAGCATTCCAATCGTAGACTTGGCGGTCAGGCGATTGCTCGTTAGCCATGTCTCGGATGTAAGAGCTGGAAGCGTTGGAAACATTACCAAGATACTTGGTGTGTGTTCCAAATCCTTCAGCCAGGATGTTGTTGTAGGTGTCGTCAACAGAGATGATTGGCATGCAATCAAGTTCAAGGACATTGCAGATAACTGGTGCGTCGTTCACATTGCTTACTTCGAAAGTAATGTTGTGAGTGTCAGTCAAACCGTTGCTGTCTGTAACTTCAAACTCATATTCGAGTGTTCCGAATTGGTCGTCGAGTGGAGTAATGGTCACAGTGTGTCCATTTTGGTTCCAGTCAACTGGGTTGATGTTATCGAAAGCATCGATGTTTCCATCTGCCGAAGTCCATGTGAGGTCAGCTTCGAGGTCTTGAACATCGTCAGCCATGTTGGTGAGGCTGAAGGTGTAAGCACCCGAGTCTTCGTCAACAGTGATGTCAGCAAGAGATGCCTGAATTTCAGGACATGCACGAGCCATATCAAGGTTAATTGCAATGTTGGTAGCAAGAGACAAGTCTGTTGCTGTAGCCCAATCATATTCACAGTCTGCTTCTGTCTTAATCATGACATCGTAGTTCTTAGCAACACTTGGAGTGTTGGAACCCTTGTATGAACGGTAGACAAGAACTTCGTCTGCAATTGCGCCGCTGAGAAGATCGTCGTGCGTGAGCTCGACGGTCATGTATTCATTGAACGATTGTAGAGTGTTTGCAGAGTCAATGGTTTGTGTCGGGTGGACAGTGCTGACATCAGCAGTTGTCTCTCCCTGAACGATTGCAACAATGTCGATTTGACTTGGAGTTCCACCAATTCGTGAGAATGGGATGGAGATTTCAGTCAAGGCACTCGAGGATGCAACATCGACACTCGCTGTGCTGAGTGTGGTTGGACCCCATCCGAGGAAACCGTAGCTATACAAGTCAAAGGACGAATCACTGTCAGCCCAAAGCACGTAGTTGGCTTGGAATGGCAATGTGTGTGCGCCACCGAGGTTGTATCCTGTGTTGCTTCCACTGCCATCAACGCTGAGGTAGATGAGAACATCACTTGCAGCGAGGTCTTCACCGGTCAAACCGATGTAGAGATCGTCGCCTTCGATGTAAGTAACCAGCATTGAATTGTTGATTCCGTCACCACTCATCAATCCAGGCATTGCATAGCCGGATGGGTTGAGTGCGTTTCCACCGTTCCAATCAGCGTCAGAACCATCAACGTTCATGACTTCAGGTTGGAAGCTGGTAGAGACATAGGATGCACGTGTTCCGTCAGTTGATTGAATCAACATTGCGACTTCAGATGTTGGTGCTGAGGTCAAGTGTGTTGAATCCATTGTGAACAAGTTGGCTTCATCAATGGTTGCAGAAGATGCGACCACTAACTTGCTTTCATCAATTGTGTTACCAATTGAGGTGACGTATGCATTACTGCCAGCGTCAACTTGAACATCGGAAGCAGACCAGGTCATGTTTTCAACAGACCCAACTGATTCAGAAACTTCCAGTGTAGTGCTTGCAGTCGATGTGCCTCCATCCCAACGGAATGGTGAGTTTTCGACATACATGCCAACAAGACCTGATGCGTTCATTGGGTAGACCCAAACATCGTCACTGTCTACAACATGCAGTCCAGTTCCGGTTGATCCACCGCCAACTGCAGCATTGATTGCAATAACAGTTGCATCATCGACATAGACACCGTAATCATCACCGGAAAGTGATGCGTATCCAGTCATTATCAATTCACCGCTTGTCTTTTCGACACCAGTTGCGAATCCTGAAATGGTGGTTCCTGAAAGTGTCAGGGAATCACCGTTAAAGTCATCAGCATCAATTCCAACAGTCATTGAATCGCTTTGCCCTTGAAGGACAGAGTCGACATCAGTCATGTCACAGTTGCTAATCGACATTGCATTGTCTGACAATGTAATGGTGTTTCGAGCGGAGTTGATAGAAACACCTGAACAGTCTTCAAACACCAGTCCAACTGCTGCAGGAGCAGTTCGGCTAGGTGAAGTCGTAATGGTGTTGTCTGCAATCGTTGGTCCAGAGTATCCACCGGCAGTTCCGCCTTCAACCATATACACATCTGTTCCACCGTCACCATATGAGTCACGTAGAGTTAGTGTGTAGTTTCCAGCATCGGTATAAGTTGCCAATGGAGTATAGCTTGTGCCACTGCTGAAGGAGTAAGTTGGCCAAGAGTCAGTGGTTCCATCAGGCTTTGCGATGGTAATACTTGCCTCATATCCCCAACTGTCTGTTTCGATGTTAACAGCCATGGTCTTGCCAGAAGCAAGATTGACGTTACATGTTGCAGGACCGCTACGGTACGAATTGCTTGCAATTGTGCACAGTGCTGTGGTCGGTGCAGGTGGGCCTGTAGCAGAGTCAACCACTAATCCACCGTCTGCATCGACGAGTGAATTGTTATCGACATCGCCGTATCCACCTACAAGCGACATTCCAACATACGCTGCATCTCCTGCACCGTTGATGTTGTTGCCAGTGATGTGGTAATCTGCACCGTTCGAGATGTAAATTCCGTCAGTTCCAGCGTTAATGGTGTTGCCTGAGATCGTTGTGCGTGTGTGCTGTCCGTTGTAAACGCCAATTGCGGCAACTGCTGCATCAACACTGTTGATTACGTTGTTATCAATCACAGCGTCATCAGAGTATCCGTTGGTGTAGAGCCAGATGTCAGCAATTTCTCCACCGTCGTTGAAGACGTTGTTTGAAATTGTTACATTGTCAGCACCATATGTATCTGCAGTGTGGTAGTTGTAGTAGTTTGAACGTTGAAGCATAACACCAACACCACAGTCGTTGAATGTGTTTCCACTTATGACTGCGCCGTCACCGCCACCAAGAACCATACAGATATCGGTGTATGCGATAGCGTTGTTCAGTTGCTGGTAACCCTGGAAGTGAGAGATTGTAGAGTTTGTAATTGAAACTTCATCAATTTCCCAGTTGTAGGTAGAGAAGGAGGATCTGTATCCATTCGTCATCTCAATCTTAGCAACATTCGAGAACACTGTGTTGTTAGCGACAAGGGTTGTAATCGGAGAACCGTAGTATCCGAGTTCGACACCAAACATGTCACCTTCATCATCGGTTGCAACACCATAGATGGATGCATCGTTCATGTAGACTTCAGCACCGTATGGGCTACGAGTGTACCAGCGTTGTGTGTTGTAGTAGTCATATGCAGCGGTCGCCAAGATTGTTGAGCCGTTGAAGTCATATGTGTCTCCAGCCTTGAGGTAAATGTAAGGCGTGTCAACCATAATGACTTTGTTTGCTTGACTTGTAGTGAAACCACCATAGTAGCCGTACTCATTGACTGAGCCACCGCTACCGTCGTTAAGTGTTCGTGATCCCGAAGTCGAGAACGAACCTGCACATGGAGCTACTGTTGTATATGCTGTGCTGGTAGAATACCAACAGACACGTTCTGTAATCTGAGTAGTCAATGGGACTGTTGCAACGTTTCCACTTGCATCGGTCAAACTAACAGATTGTGAGGCATATCGGAAGTCAGCAATATTGTTGGTTGAAGATGTGTATGAGTAGTCAACCTTAGCAACACTCATTACTGCATATCCAGCCAATGATGGGACGGTAAGACCTGACGAGTCAACAGTTGCTGTCTCATAGACAAGGTCTTCCGCGACACCGAGCGAATCGGTAATTCCATTTCCTGCTGATGCTCCGCTTCCGTCGATAAGTGTCACTGTTGCGTCAGCAACAGGTGAACTGTCAGCGGTCAAAGTAACATCCAATTGGCGCATGCGAGTGAACATACCAGTTCCAGTGACTTCAACTGTAGTTGAGTCAACGGTTCCTTCAATGAATTCCACGTTTGCTGCACTGCTGATTACTACATCCTTGGTGTTACCCATGGTAACATCAGTCATTGTAATATCTCCAGAACCAGCTGTTTCTACACCAATGGCGTTCGATGAAATCGACATACCACTGAAACTTGCATCATTATTGGCATTAGCACCATACTTGAATGCTGCACCTGCACTGTTCACTACAGAACCAGAGAGAGACCCTGTAATGTCCTTAGCGTAGTATACACCAGCAGTTCCTTGTCCATCAAGGTCAATGTTTGCAAGATCCATAGATCCAGAAGCAGAGTTTCCAATCAAGATACCGTAGTCTCCACCGGTTACGGTGATTCCATCAGATGTTGAAGCAACTTGACCCGAGACTTCGAAACCTGTGTCGGTCGGGTTGGTCACGGTAATGTCTTGGAAGTGAGCAGCAGCGAAAGCGCCACCAACTGAAACACCAGTGTCAGCACCAGTGATTGTTCCGTCCTTGAAGAGCGGAGTTCCAGATTCACGGACATAGTCTCCGTCGATAAGTGCAGTTACAGAGTTACTTGCACGAGCAACGATTTCCATACGGTCTTGGAAGTTGTCAGCACGGTTGTGTAGAACATCGACATACAAAGAGACCTTCGAAAGGTTGCTTGCAGAGATGTCCACCATTGGCATGGTCATACGAGCGCCTTGTCCAGCACTCATGTAGTACGAGTATGCATAGTCAACACAAACGTTGTAATTACCTGTGTATCCTTCTGGAGGCTTGTAGACACCTTGTCCACCGTGGTAGGAGGTGTAGTAGAAGCCCCAGTAGTGGTAAGGGTAGTAAGCGTAGGAACCTGTTGGGCTAACACCGTCGATGTTTTCCCAATCAAATCCAAATTGCGGTGGTGCAGAATAGTAGCCAGGGTATCCTGGGTTTGTTCCTGCCATTGATTGCCAGATGTAGTAGAAGTATCCATCAAACGTAGATGGGTAGTTCGGGCCATAGCTGTATCCATAGCTGTTACAGTCCCAACTTGGAACACCACCGGTTGCACCAGCAGTGTAGGTGGCGTGTGTGCCATCTCCAGATGCTGGGTCTGCAGCGCTGTATGGATAATATCCAGTATCAGAGGAACTGGTAACGTTCCAAGCATTTCCAGCGTTATCTTCCAATTCAATGTTGTATCGGTCGGTAATCATGTAGTATTTGCTTGTTGCATAGTTGTAGAGCGGGTGAGCGTTTCCGCCACCGTAGATACTGTTCCATCCAACTTGGAGGAAGTCGTTTGCCAAGTATGTTGACAAGTCGATCTTGTAAGTTGTCCATCCAGTGCTTTGGCCGCTGAGTAGAGTACTACGGTAAATGGTAGGTAGAGACATACCACCGTAGACGTCAACACCAACAACGTTGTCAGTTGATGTAAATCCATCAACCTGAGGAGCACCGTTGTATGCTTGAATTCCAACAGCTGCGTTCTTGACGATAATGTTGTCAATCGAGCCACCTGCTGCTTCAACCCAAAGAGCTGTTCCTGTTTGTCCATTGTTGATAATAGAGGAATCTGCGATGTTGACGGTTCCACCATCAACCTTCACAGTAGCCATTGAGTCACTGCTTGCGGATGAGCCATAGATAGCTGCATTGTTCAACATTTGCAATGTTGCGCCGGCGCCAACCATTAGAGCAGCACCAGTAGATGCGTCTTGAGCAACATCTCGGAGAGTTCCACCATCGAGGATGAGGGAACCACTTACGATGTCCAAGTGAAGACCGTATGAACTGGAGAAGGCTCGGATTGCACCAACAGCACCAGTATCTGGTGAAACTGTGACTGCAATTGAACCGCCGTTGCTCAAGGTTAGAACTGGACTGGATGTTGCTGTGCTCTTAACCTTCAAGGATGAACCCTTCAAAATCATCATACAGCCATCAAGGTTGAGGTCTGCAGAGAGAGTCATTGGTGTTCCATCGAACTCAAAGATCGTGTGGCCAGATGCTGTTGTTCCGTTCGTTGGGAGCGATGCGCCGTTGTTTGGGTCAACATAGTTGTCCATCCAAGCACAATCCATACCTGCTTGATCGAAGTCAACAGGTGCTGGTTCGAGCAAGAGGTCAACACTGCTTCCAATGGTAAATCCGGATGTTGGATACCATGAGTCACTGGACATTGTTTCGTTCTGTCCGGCAGGGCCGAATGCACGAAGGTTGTGGTCTGCGTAAGAGTTTCCAGAATCGTCTCCTGTAATTACCCAAACGCTTGCAGAACCTGAAGTGTCTGTGATGTGACTGCCAACTTCAAACAATTCAGAAGAGGAACTGTCGATCACTGCTGCAGTGACGGTGTGCCCAGACTTGAAGATTTGAGTTGGGGTTCCACCAACCAAAGCCATTCGATATGTTCGGATAGTTGCCAATCCACCATACCAGACTTCAGAAGAGGACGACGGAACGTCGACATCACAATCGCCGGTAGCACCGGAAGAGTCTGCACAATCGTTACCGTTTTGTGTAATTGCGACAAGACGGATATCCGAGTTGGTATCTGCTTGAGCAAGGTAAACACTACCGGTTCCTGCTGTTGTTGAGGTCACTGCGCTTTCGCCCATGGTGATATCGGAATATCGAGCATAGATTGCGGATTCAGTTGTTGAAGAGTGGCTAAGAGTCGAGCCTGCTACAATTATTGTGTTTGCAGCAGCAGAACATCCGTTTGATGACAAACGGTCAGCACTCATGCTGTCAGCGATAACATTCCAGCCACAGCCAGAGATTATGACATCATCAGCATCAACATTGTTCATGTTAATCACATCTGAGTTGACTGGGTTTCCAGTGACGGTCAAGTCTCCAACAGTAACATCGGTAAATGTTCCAGGTTGAACGTTTCGCATCATCATGCTTCCACCAGTTACATCATCAAAGATTGCGTTATCACCAGATGCACTTGCAGCGGATGAAGTTGCACTTCCACCAGGGAGGAAAGCCATCGATGCTGTGCCGAAGTCGACATCGGTCAACATAATCATGCCCATTGCGTCGATTGAAACCGACGAGTAGTCGTCAGCAACAAAGTTGTGCAAGACAACTTCACTACTGCTTCCGCCAGCGGAACCAATTGCATCACCAGACTGTGCTGATGTTGCAGTTGCGGTTACGTTTGAGACTGTGACCATTTGCAAATCAACATCAATCAAGTTGACGTATGCATTGCTGATGGTTGTGTTTTCCAAGAACAGTGAACCTGCAGTTGAACCTGCGACGTTGATAATTGCACCATCGCCGACGTTACCGTCAGTGTTACAGTTCTTCAAGGAACCTTCAGTAAGTGAAACGACTGAGTTTTCTGCAAAGTCGAAACATGAACTGTCTGCTCCATCAACATCGAATTCGTTCATCGACACAACAGTGCCTTGTCCGCTTCCGTGAGAGAAAGCAGAGCCGACATTTGTGAAGGTCACGTGATCCATTGTGAAATTACCAACGTTGCCGTTCGAGCTTGGGCTTGAGCCGTGGCGAGAACCTGCAGCGATAGCAGCATCAGAAGTGTTCTTGAAGTCAACGTAAGAGAAGACGTGGCGGTCATCAGTTCCTGTAGAACAGGAGTCTGTGAAAGCCATTCCAAGCCATTCCGAGTCAAGTGCTTCGAAAAGAACGTGAGCGGAATTGTTTCCGTTGATGGTCATTTGGTCACAAGCACCGTCAAAGGAAATTCCCTTGCCAGCACCGATTTGAACGATGGTTCCCGCTTCAATAGTCAAATCAGCGGAAATCGAGAGATAATCGCTGCTTGGATTGATGCGGATTGGGCTGTCTGTCAAATCCCAAGTTGTATCTTGAGTAATGTCAGATGTTACATCCGTTCCCTTACCTTCGAAAGGCATGGTTCGGTAGAACACACCACAGTCTGCACCGCTGTTTTGGTAGCAGTAGTAAGTTCCGTAGTAAGACCAGTATGGAGCAATCAATCCTGCTCGGGCATAGCTGCTCGAGGAGTATGGCAACTGTGGCATGTTTCCATACCAGGTTGTCATACTGCGGACGACTGATGTAGCACCGTTACTGATGAAGTTCATGTTTCCATGTCGACCAAGGTGGATACGGTCATTGCTGTCAGTGTGGTTGTAATCAGTACCGAAGTAGGTAAAGTTGAAACCTTCTGGCATTGCAATGTTATCTGCACACTTGGAACTCCATGTGTTCCAGTAGTAAGAGGAAGCACAGTAGTAACCGGTTGGAGTACCACTCGAGGAACCCATGATAGCGGATTCATCTGCGTTAACCAAACCAGTCAATCCACGGTCAAAGGATTCCCATGAACCGTCTCCACTGTCCGTAGAGATACGGTAGTTGTTGGCGTGTGGGTTTGTTCCAGTGATGTATTGCGTGCTTGTTGAATGACGGATGGTTTGACCCTTTGTTCGGGTTTGGTCCATGAATCCAACTGTTCCTGCATCGTATGAGTTGGTACAAGCGTCATCGTATTTGAATTCGATTTCATTTGTAACGTCATAGAAGACTGCTTGGTAAGTACAACGGTCTGCACTGTTTGTGTATTGCATGTCTCTCCATTCGACAATAAACATCTTGTTTGGATCGCCGACTGAGAAAGACTCAGTAGAGGTAGTTACAGTGTTGACACCTGTTGCGACAGTTGAAACGTCTTGAGCTGTCAAGTAGTATTCAACAGAGTCTCCACGTTCAAGGTCTTCAATATCAGATGACCATCCACAGGCAGCAGTAGCGCATTCTGCGCGTGTTTTGCCTGATTGAGGAGTCATAACTTCAGATGTCCATGAACCTGCAGTTCCGCCGTCAGGTGTGACGCGGTAATACATAGTTGGTCCGACACCAGCTGTTGTGCTGACATTCAATCCACTTGGTGGGTCACCAGCATCAGACAATGTTGCTGAGATGGTTCGAGACTTGCTGTGCGAATCTGCAAGAGCGGAGTGATCAACATCAGGAGAGAAGGTGTCAGGTGTTGGGGCGACGCCTCCTGTCTTGTAAGTTACATCTCCGGTTGATGCCATTCGTCCATAGTATCCCATACCGAGTGCCCATCCAGCCCAAACGTAGTTTGTAGAACCGGAGTAAGCTCCTGCATAGTAGTAAGCGCCAGAGCACTGGTCACGGCTGCTGTAAGGACTTCGCATGAAGTAGGTGAAACCGTTGGAGGTTACACAAAGTCGGTTAGCATTTGTTCCGGCACCGCCTGTAGCGTTACCGAATGAGAACTTACCCATTTGTCCACCATAGTCAGATCCAAGAGTGATCTTGAATGACTTGGTGTATCCATAGTTGTAAGAATTCGTTGCAGAACTTCCACCAGATAGCTTTTCATCAATCGATGGAGAACTACCGATACCAACCATAGCAAAGGCATCTTCACCAGCGTTGTAAAGGTAAAGCAGGTTCATTCCTGGGCCGTCTGCAGCATTGGTTGTGAGGTATCCTTCATCAGTTTGGTGCAACTCATCGAGATTCGATCGTTGCGAAGAAGATGCCATTCCGTTGTATCCTGAGCCAGCAACGGTTGTGTGTTGCTGAACCCAGTTGTTGTAGAAGTAGTAAGAAGAGGTGTACCAGCACGAGTTGCTTCCTGTTCCACATGTGGAAGTGTCGAATTCAAAGTAGAACTCATTGCTTCCATCGAAGTGGGTCATTTGGCGGTCGATCAACTGACCGCTCTTCGGAGAGAAGGTAGAGCCAGCGTGAACATCTGTGGTTAGTACGGTCAATTTCTTGTCGTCACCTGCATTGATTACATCTTCAACTGCGAAGTAGTATGGGGTAGGTGTAGTTTGAGTTCCTGTCAATACTGGATCGTATCCAACGTTTGCTGTTGGGTTCAGGTCTTGGAACTTCCAGTAGTATTCGACGTAATCTCCAGCAGAAATTGTTGGGATGGTTGCACTGAATCGGCAAGAAGCAGCAGATGAGGAACAGGTCCCAATGTTTGTTGCTCCGACACTCGAGAATGTTCCGTTGTTAAGAGCATAGTTGAGTGTTGGCTTGTTTGCCGAGGTCGTGTCGATTCCAGCCATGTCGACCAACTTGGTAAAGAAAGTTCGAGAACCTTCGATGTAAGAGGAGACACCGGTGTATGGAACGAATTCCGAAAGTGGTGCATCAGTGTCGCTTCCGCCAGAGTATGTGATCTTGACGTAGGAGTTCGATGTCCCACCATTGTTGGTGTAAGAATACAGATACAATGAATTGCTAGGTAATCTCAAGCCAATACCGACGCTTGAAGCACCGGATTGTGCAGTAGTAACGTATCCTGCAGCAGCACCAGAAGAACAGGTAGAAGCCGATGTGCAGATATCTGCAGTCTTCCAAGTGTAGCCTGCTGGTGTGATTGAGTCAAAGACTGCACTGTTGTGCAGTGAAACAATCACCTTGCGGGCATTCGCTGAGTTGTATTGAGAAGACGTAAACGAGTACGCAGTTGGGGAAAGGGCTCCCGAACATGAGGCTGTAGGCATGGTCCATCCATAGGAGGATGAACCTGAACCGCAGTCTTCAAGCATAATTGCTTTCACAGAGTTCGCTGAAGAAGTCCCAGACTTGTATTGCCAGTATTGGTGGTGTGAAATAGCGTCAACTGTTGCTCCGGTAGGCAATCCGCTTGCGGAGGAGAACGTGTATCGACTAAATGGTGCGTAGTAAGTTGTGCTACCAGACTTGTACAAGTATCTGTAGGTAGAAGTGTAACAACGGTTGTAATACTTGTAACAATATCCGCCACTAGCACTGTATGTTGTGATAGTAGGGTCGATTGCAAGTGGGAAAACGCGGTCGTCAGATAACAACCATTCGGATTCAACAACAGTCGAAAGGAGAACTTGTGCTCCAGATACCTGGATGAAGTAAGTAGCAATGTAAGGCTCTTCTGCCCCTTCTTCGAAAACAACTGGCACTGGGATTTGAGCGAGCAATTCACCAGTTTCTATGTTTCGGATGTCAAGGGATTCTTGAGTTTGCGTGATTTCATCTCCAAGCATGTCTTCTCCGAGGAAAAGAGCATATCCGGATGGAATCTGCATTATTTCAGAGAAACCGAACCAAGCTGCGTTTGGCTCTAGCACTGGACGCTCACTGATCACGAGATTCTGCTTGAGTTGAGTGCTCTCGACTGCGTAGTCAAGTGCAAATCCTTCAGCGACAGGGTATCGGATCATATTACCACCAACAGTTACTTCCTTGTTCGAAGGAGCAACCATGAATGGTTGAGGAGCAGTTCCTGTTTCATCGATGGTCATCAATGTAGGATTAATTCCAACAATGATTGGATCGACGAACTGGTTGACTTGAACTGCCACACCGTTTGCCATTTCAGCAGCAAATTGAGTTGTAAAGGAGTTATCCATTACTTCCCAACCATTTGCAGTAGCAACGATGTCCAGGTCAATATCTGTCCATGCTCCTTCATCACCCATGAAGTGGACTGGAGCATCGTGCGTTAACTGCGCGAACTTGCCATCTTCTTGGACGAAGGTCTTGGTCGTTTGGTCTCTCATTCCGAGGAGTTCCTCGGATGGTTCATATTCGTATTCTACAGTCTTCTTGGTATCTGGCAGAGGGAAGAATTCTTCTTCCGCTGTTTCGTTTGTAGCTACAAACTCTACATCACCTGATGTGTTATCGACAAACCCAGCCATAGGCATTAGGGCCATCAATGCGCACAACAACAGTGCTACGCCAATTCCGTTGAAGACAGTATTTTTCTTGGTATTCTTTATTCCCAACATGTCATTCACCTCATACGGATTGTATGCAAAGCATCCCACGCCTTGTTCCCCTTATAGGAGTTGGGGTGCGAAATGTTTGATTTTCGGCTTTGGATTTAGGAATTGAAACGATATACTGAGTGGCATATCGGCTTGCCACTGGTACATACTGTTTGTAAAAATTACAATTTGAAAAATAATGATAAAAAATCGTTGATGAAAAACTTACTTTTCCCGAATATCGAATATAAATTAACCAAATTGAGCTTGTTTAATTCTACGTCTCGAGAGAGAAGAGATGTTTACACGATCAACATGGTATTGAAGAAAGAGTTTGAAAGAAAAAGGGGGCTGAGAGGGCCGTCGAAACGACCCCCTCAGCGGCTCTTCCCTCCACATGGGAGGGATGATTGCTTGATGGTCAGGAGAGGGGCTCAGTAGTCCCAGTCCTTTCCTTCGTCGCCATCTCCTCCACGAGAGAGGATGAAAGCGCCTGCGATGAAAGCTACAACGACGATTCCGCCGATGAGACCCCATGTCCAAGTTGGGACATCGGACTCAACATCGTCACCAATGACGGTAGTTCCGTCATCGTCATTGTCGTTGCTTGCTTCCCGGTTGTAATCCATTTCAATCATTGAACCTGCGGCAACGGAGTTACCCAATGCGTCAACAGGAACTGCAGTGAAGTGGTAGGTATATGTTCCAGCAGACCAGGTAGAGATATCGATGTCGACTGTGGTTGTTGCAGCGTCAACACAGGTCGTCTCTTCGATTTGAGCTGCTGTGAACGAGCCACGGTTGTAGCAAACCTTCCATGATGCAACATCACCTTGGTCGCCAGAAGCGGTCCAAGAGACTGTCCAAATGTTTCCTGCTGCAGCAATTGTAAGGTCAGTTGCTGCTGCTCCACCGTCAACTTCGCTGTCGGCGATAACAGAACCTGCTCCAACTGGAGAACTGCATCCAACTTCGTTACAAACGGCGACCGAAACAGTATAGTTCATTCCGTGAACAGTGTTTGTTCCAGAGTAGGTGTAGGAAGTGTTTCCTGCACCGAGTCCAATATCGAACGATGATGTGCAGTCGACTGCTTCACAGATGGAGACGTCAATACTGTCACCGGTAAGCATGGTGCCATCAACGTTCCAGTTAAGGAGAATTGCACCTGCTTTACCAGCAGCGGCGTTGAATCCAGTAATGCTTGCAGATGGGACTTCAGCCTGAGCCAAAGAACCGCCCATAAGAACCATGCTACCTGCAGAAAGGACAGGAGTGTTCGCTGGGAAAGTGTAAGCAAATTCACTAATGAGAGCATCATCAGTGTCCAATGGGCTGTCACTGATCATAGTCCAAATGTTGTTGTTTACATACCAAAGAGAGGTTGCACCAAGATTCTTGTCGAAGGAAATCGACATTGATTGACTCAATACATCTACTGCAGAGTAGGTTGTAGAAGGGGTGTAATCAATAACAGCAACTGAATCATACATTCCAGAGTATCCAGGGAGTGATTCTTCGGTCATTGCTGCACCATCGGTCGCATTAACGCTGAATGGAGCAGTTCCCCAGTAGAGCATGTTGTATGTCATAGTTAGACCACTGTCTGTTGCGGTAGAGAAGCCACCATCGTTCCAGATTTGGACCATGAGTTCTTGGCTTGTTTCTCCGCCATGAGCGTCATAAACGGTCACAGACACAGGGAAGTTGGTTACGTAATCATTCAAGATAAGAACTGAACAAGTGATTTGCATGTTCGCTCGCTCGCATCCTGGAAGAGCAGTTCCGGCATATTTCCATTCGACCTCAAGGTTCGTAGCGGATGGGTCATCGACATCGAACACTTGAACCGACATTGAGAGAAGGTCTTCTTGTCCGAAGTAAAGGTCGCCATCGTTCGACAAATCAAGCGATGTGATAAGTGGTGCATTGTTACGAACATTCAAAGTCAAACTTCGGTCGTTGTTCGATGGTTTTGCATCAGTCATCTTTGAGTCGTTAACAACGTTTGCGGAGAAGGTGTATTCTCCATCCATGGAAAGAGAGACCATCATACAAGCATATGCTTGCATTGTAGCACCCATACCAACGCCGAGAGGACCGTAAAGTGGGTAAGCAGGTTCTACTGCATCACAGGTAGTAACGTTGTCACCGGTTACGGTTGCGCCACCTGCGTCAGTTACTGAGAAGTCAACAGACCAGTCGTAAAGGGATGTGGAGTCACTGCCTCGGTGTTCAACTTCGACGTGAAGGTATGATGCTCCAACATTCAAGTCGCCGCCAGTAAGTTCGTTAACCATGGTCGTTCCTTGACCAGTTCCGTCAGCATTGAAACCTTGAACTACAGACATCTGAGAGATTCGAATGTCATTGTAGATACTTGCTGAACCGTCAATTGTTGAAGAATCGGTCGAAGGATATGCGTCCTTTGTAGTGGTTTCTTCACAGAAATTGTCGTAAGTTTCGTTATCAGTGCCTGTTGTAACACAACTCTGCCATTGGCCGTATTGTGTGTAATCGATAAGACTGGCTTTCATACCATACACTGCCTCAGCAATGTTTTCGGTATTTACAGTAAGACTACCGTTGAGTGTCCAAGTCGAAAGGACATTCCGAGTACCGTTTTGGTAAATCGTTGGTGGTTCAGTCGAGACATCTTCATAGGTATCAACAGTCATCGAAGTTCCAGCAGTCCAGATGTTCGTAGTTGAACTATCAACTAGATTGCCAGAGGAATCTTGTGCAGCTTCAACATCACCAACAGTTTGGAGGCGGATTTGAACTTCACGAGGATCGAAGTTGTCTGAACCATCTGCAGTCACAGTGAGTGACCACGTTTTAGCGTCAGTACCGGAGGTTGTATCCTCTCCGTTGCCCCATACAAGGTCGACGGAAATATCATACCAGTCTTCAACAGAGACAAAGATTTGTTGTGCATCGTTACCGACATCACCATCTGGGTTAGCAGATACGATCATTTCGACAACATACAATCCCTTAGCAGGAGTCCAAGCAATTGGAGCACCAGCAACGGACATGGTGTGCTTACCGCCACCAAGGACAGCGCCAGCAGAAAGTGACTGGTAGTCACATACTGAAACTGAAGCACAGATAACATCGTTGTTAGTCCATGTCAAGTCGTTGCCTGTTGCTGCATCTTTGGCAACCATACCTGGGTTTCCATTTGCATCTGAAAGGTATACAGTAACACTGTATGACATTTCAGTAATGTCTGCATCACCGCTGTTTTGAATATAGGAAGAGAATTCAGTTACATCTCCTACTTTCATGACGTTACGGCATGCTGCTCCAAATGGGCAGACGGTTTCTTTCGGGTTTGTGATAGCAACCATTTCTGCATCAGCACCCGCACGGGCACCTGCATCTTCAATTACTTCAGTTTCTTCTAGCTCGGCGAAATCGAAACTTGAGAGCGCACTCACAAGCATCAAGGTGACGAGAATCATAGGGGTTATTTTTCGCATATCTATACCTCCGATGGTTCGGTAATCCCTCCCACGAAAAGCGTCGTATTTATACTATAGGAGTGCAAAAATTGGGCTTTCTTTTAAAAAATAAATAATTATACGTTGAAATACACACCGCAGTCCACCGATTAGATAGAAGAGTGGAGTGAGATGTTTGTAAGAATCGTGCTTAACAATAAAAAAAGAGGGTTTTGATATTGAAAAACCCTAAGAATTGCTATTTGTTTGAAAAATTACACCAAAAATTAAGATTCGCGTAAAGCAGCAGATGCTGGAGTCCGAGCAGCCCTGCGAATCGGCACATAAGTGGCGAGTAAAACCAAAACCCAGCCTCCAATAAAAACCATAAGAATGGAGTCAATTGGGAGGCTAAAACTCGCTCCTTGATCTTTCCAAAACGCAGTATAGAGCGCACGATGGAAACCAACTGCGACCAGAATCCCATTGCACATGCCCAAGACACTCACCCACGATACTTCGATGAAAAATGAGAGAAGCACCATATTTTGCCGATATCCAAGGGCGCGCAAGATTCCGATTGACTTTGTCCGTTCAGACACAGAACGAACCGTCACAACGCCGATTCCAGCAATACCAACGATTAACCCGAGGGCAAGATAGCCTTCAAAAATCCCAAGTAAAGCGAGGACAAGAGTTTGCAATAACATCACTTCATCGGAAATCACTGAAACTTGAACACCTTCAGCATTGAGAAGTGGCGAGAGTTCGGATTCTAATTCAGCAGTTGCTAACCGAACATCTCTGCTCTTACCGGTGGGTGAAAAATCCCCAACTGAATTATCCTCAAATGTAGAGGAAGGTTGAGCATCATCGGAGACGCTCACATACATTCGAGTTAGACGCCCATCAAACTGTTCAACAACAAGATCATCGTTCATCCAAACTCCTGCAGAAAACAGGTATGATGATTGTTCCAGGAACCCTGCGACTTTGACAGAACGGGTGTTTCCGGGGTTGGAAATATCAATTAGCGAAATTGATTCTCCAATTGAAAAACTCAAGGTCGATAAACCACTACCGTCAGTGATTGCTTCAAGACCAAAGGAGGCATCCAGCAACACCAAGTCATCTCGAGCAGAGACCACGTTCCAGACTTCAATCTCATCACTGCCGAGTGAAGAATCCCAAGTGTAAAGGGGTAAGCCACCATGTTGAGCAAAAGCGTCGTCAAAACCTCGAATCACATATGGCATTCGTTCACCTTCAGAATCCTCAAGGAAGACTTCTCCACGATGCACTCGAGCAACTGAATCAATACTACTTTCAAAGTTGGATGAGAGATTCCAATCAGAGATATTTTCTGATAATTCTATCGGGCTTGAGCGTGATCCTGTCAGCAACAGTTCATATTCTCCTTCGGCATCTTCGACAAAGGAACTGGTATAGTTGTCAAATTGCTCAGCATACCCCCCTAGAACAATGACTGAAAAGACCGTGATTGAAAACATACCCATGACCACTGCCGTTCGAACAGGTGTTGCCAAAGGATAAGCAAGCGATACGGGAAGAACAGGGCCCCAGCGACGAGTTAAGATTTTTGATTTTCCCAATCGTTTAACGATGAGAGGGGCGGCACTGGTGAGCAACAGAACACCTGCAAAGACCTCGACTAAACCGAGTACAATGAATGAGAGTTCGTCAGCCTCCATGGACTTTCGAACCGGGTCAAGAGAAGAAAGCCCAACGGTCCAAACCAGCAGCGTAGCTCCTATCATCGCCAGGGTATTCCTACTTGCATTTCTGTAAAGGCGTTTCCAGAAATTACCTTTTGCACGCAGCAATACCGGCAATTCCCAGGTGAAGAACGGTACGATGACTAAGAGTGCTAAAACTCCAGAAACGACCCATAAGAAATAGGCTACTCCCGAGTCAAAACCAAGGATAAATAAAATCAAAAGTGAGAGTGAACCCGCACCAAAGGCGAGGATTTGAAGCAGAAGAAGAGGCCAAGGTACGCCTTCTGCACGAGCGATTCGACCACCTTTGAGCGCATGAATTATGTTGAGTTTCGAAGTCCAAAAAGCGGAGACCCAGAGGGTGAAGATGGCGAGAAGGAACCCCCAAACTGCTCCTGCGAACAACGAATTCCATTGCCAAGCAAAAGTAAATTGGTTGGAGCCTACCGACGAGAACATGTTGTCAAACCCGATACTGATAATCCATGCAAGAACAATTCCAATCAAAGCACCAATGAGACTTGCGATTGATGAGAGAAGTATCCCTTCTTGCACCGCAAGTGCTCTTGCATCAGATTGGCTGACGCCTAAGGCGCGCATTGTGCCGAGTTCCGAGCGCCTTGCTTCAGCCAACATCATCACAATAGTAAGAACCAGCAATATTCCTGCTGCAATCGTGAATGTGCCAAAGACCAAAAACATAGCAGCAAGAACGCCTGAAGATTCTGCAGCGATTGCTGCAGCCTCAACTTTCACTGCTCGGATATCTAAATCTGCCTTTGATGCATTCGATTGCTGATCAAGCCAAGAAGTCAATGAATCAGACACATTGTCACTCCATTCACCTGCAACTGAAACAATCACCATAGAACGTTCATCTTCACCCGCAGATGCCAAAATTTCTCCGTCGCTCAAAGATACGAGGCCAAGAATAACGGAATCTAATTGCGAGAGACTTTCCATCCCCTCAAGATCGGCATATGTACCAGCGAATGCGAGGCGATATGCTGTATTATCACCAAAAGCATACGGAATCAAGCCCTTGACCCATACCTCGCTTTCATTGACTGAAAGATTCAATTCATTGAGTCGTTGGCTGAAAAGTACTTCTCCCTGCTCTACAAGAACAGGTGATTGCTCACCTCCAAAGGCAAGGAAGAGTTGTGGTAAAACGCCAAGTCCACCTGCTGCCGATACAATAGGTATTCGAATTGAATCGACCTCCCCAGTGGTTGAGTCCCACTGAATCAAGCCATCGGGAAATGTGCACCAATGACCATGCTCAAGAAGGGTTATGGATGCAATACCGTCGCATGAGGCGTGAAGTGGAACCGTTGCTGATTCATGTCCAAGAACTGGCCACTGCATAGAAGAGTTGAGAGGTTCAAACGAGATTTCAGATGCTGGAGAATGATAACGGTTTGAGGAAAGAAGGCCTTCGACTTCCAAAAAAAGGCCGTCATCATAATGCAATTGAGTCGAGAGTACTGTGGAGGGAAGCGAGAGCGAGAGGTTGGTTACTGAGTGTTGCTCAAAGTTAAGCGAAAACGAATGAAGTTTGAAGGCTGCCTCTATCTGTTCAAGTGCCCACCAGCCATTTTCATCATGCGTCACTGAAACCATTTCACCTTCACTTTCATAGCTAGCCCATTGGTCGTTGTCTACCTCTCTCTCAAAGCCTACTACAAGGCCTTCAGCAGTTGCAATCAAACCGTATTCACCTGTTGAGTCAAGTGTGAAATCGTGAGCGATTTGTCCCTCATCGACTCGCCAAACCCATGCATCACCACCGCCATCAATCTGGAATCCAGCGCCACTTGGAGAGAAATGCCACAAACCACGTGTGCCAGAATAAAGTTGGGAGATTTCCGAATCAGCAAGTGTTAGTATTTGCTGGTCATTCTCCATCAATTCAATCATTGGAACTTGAAGAACTTCAAGCATGGATAGACCAGAAGAGAGGTCACTAAGGTTGCCACGTAATCCACGCACAAGGTCTCCTGGGATACGTCCGAGGCCTTTACTGGAGGTCAAGGTCATCGATGTGGTATCTTCATCCAAATCGAGTGTTAATCCAACATCTTTAGCCTCAATAAACTGGTCGAGTAAAGTTTCAACTTCATGCAGAATTGGTTCAATCTGACCTGCATCGTCGTGTCGGTCATCTACTGCATAATACAGAGAGTTGATACTACCATTGAGTTCTTGAAGCGATTGAGCAGTCGATAAATCGGTGAACAGAGCGGGTGATTGAGTACCAGCTGCAGCACCCTGGCCTTCATTGGCCACAATGTGGAACACCTTCATCGATGCTTCAACTCGTTTCCTCGTGTTATCTTGGGTAACATACCACCCAATTTCGAGGTTATCGTTAACAGATAAACTCAACTCATCAGCCAAAACTTCGTTCACTGCCACGTATGTTTGGGTTGTGAAAGCATTCGCTTCATACAGATCAGCATAGCGTATACCATCTCTCGACGTCCCTAATTTGGGCCAAACCTGTTCCCCATCAATCGTACTGTTCATCGCCATCCAAGTAATCCCTGTCAGCGAAGCATCCTCCGTTGCAACACTTGCAGAGGCAACTAATCCCTGCTGTTGACCAAGAATAGTTTCAGATAAATCCGGATGCTGTTGTATGCCATTCCACATATTATTGGCAAGTTCTTCGGAAAGAACGACCCGTTCACCAACGGAGAGGTCAAATCCGGAAATGGTGATGTCGGTCTGGCCCCATGCGCCTTCAACCTCATAACGAACGGTAGCATCCAGTGAGTCTCCAACCACCATCGAAGAGGTGATGATGGCTGATGCGATGATTAATCCTACCATCAGCAAGGCGGCTTGACGACGTCTGCGAAGTATGTTTTGTGTCGCTAGACGCCACACAACCAAGCGTTGAGGCACTAAAAGTGGTTGAATGAGTATATGGCTCACGATGCCAAACGAAAAGGCTCCCGCCCACAATGTCAGCCCAGTAACAGAACACCAGTCGAGTAACAGATACGCGAGGCACGCATCGATTACAGGGCCGAGAATGAGTAAGGAAATTTTCCCAAATCCAAGTTGCTTCCAGCGACCGATTCCAAAAGTGGAGACTGCACTCAACAGAGCGACAGCAGCACAAAGGAGGGTCAATTGAAGCAGCAGTGTCACTCCTCCTCTCTTGTCCTTTGATCTTCAATGATGACCCCGTCCGACATCTGAAGGGTTCGAGTGCAGTTCCGTGCAATAACCGGATCGTGAGTGACGATGAGGAATGTTGTCTGGCGTTCTTTATTCAGGAGAAGGAGCAGTTCTAGAACTTCTAAAGAGGTGGCTGAATCAAGATTACCGGTTGGCTCATCGCAAAGAATGACAGCTGGGTTGTGTACTAAAGCGCGTGCCACTGCCACACGTTGTTGCTGGCCCCCTGACAACTCGGCTGGTCGGTGTTGCGCTCGGTCTTCAAGCCCAACTGATTTGAGCGCTGCAAGTGCCCCAGAGCGTGCTTCAGACGCCGAATGGCCAAGCAAAAGCATCGGTAGTTCAACATTTTCGACTGCTGATAGAACGGGAAGGAGATTGAAGTCTTGAAAAATGAAGCCTAAGTGCTCTGCTCTCATTCGTGTTCGGGCATTGTCTGAAATGCCAAACAAAGGGAGCCCTTTCACCATTACTTCTCCCGAATGAGGTTCATCAATTCCGGAGAGAATGTTGAGCAAGGTGGTTTTGCCACAACCCGATGGTCCCATGATGGCAACCATCTCTCCAACCTCAATCTCGACATTAACGCCTTTGACCGCTTGAATAGAGGATTCTCCAGAAGGATAGATTTTCCACAAACGGGTTGCTTTCATCACTGGTCCCATACTTCTAGGACAGGCGAGTGCGTTGATAAACTACCGCTTCAAAGCATCACCATGAACGATGGAGAGGGGATTGAAGTAACGCTTCTTGCGTTTGGCCCACTGGCGGAAGTCCTCGAATGGAAACGTCACCAACTAACACTTTCAAAAACACATAATGTCGGTCAGGTCTTACAGATGCTGGACCTCAATGAATGGAAAGAGAAGGGACTCATAACTGCCCTTAATGGCACCCAATGTGACCTCAACAGTCAATTGAAGCATGGAGATGAATTGGCCCTTCTACCACCTGTATCAGGTGGATAAAGAACTCATTACAACTCGTTTGGCCGAAGCCTTCAACACTACACCCCGACTCCAAGGGTTGAGGAAGTAACATGATTGGCGGTTTAGGACCACTTGAAATCACAATTCTTATTGGATTATTTTTCATCTTATTCGGGGCAGAACGTTTGCCAAAAATGGCAAATGCACTAGGACGATCAAAAGGCGAGTTTCAGAAGGGCTTGACCGACACATCTCGTACGCTCATCGACCTTGAAGCAGATGGCCGAACGCCATCGCAGCAGTTGGCTCAACGTGCTCGAACCGTTGGACTGGACCCTGCTGGAATGGAAGTTGAAGAACTGGAACGTAAAGTTGCAGCACTTGAAGCAATGGACTCGACTTCCGAAGAATGACTCATCTCTTTCGCTTCAGAACCAACGGTGAGCCACATCGCTCACAATCCCCGACGTCGCCCTTTTTGGAACGAGACACATCTTCGGGAACATCTTGTGCTGCACGGCATCCTGTGCATCGCAATTCCCACGACCAAACTTGCTTCGCACCTGCAGTTCCAACAGATTTCGATAGTTTGCCGGCTGTATTCATGGTATTTTGCAATCGATAATCATCGGTTACTAAAGCGAGGTTGAGGCCTAGAGCAAGTGCCAATACATCTAGGTCCACATCTGAAAGTCGAGGGAGGTCTCCGCTTTTGGCTGCACATTCTTTGGCTTGTTCAAGCCATTTCTCAGATACATCCCTCCACTCGATATCGATCGCTTGGATAAGCATCCAACGTTGAGGGCTGACACGCTCTAATTCAGCCTGCTGACTCACAGCACAAATATTACCGGTAAGTTCAGTGACAGGCCAATGAAGCAATGCAGCGGTATCGAGGACTCGCATCACTTCCGATACTGAAGAATGCACTCTTTGAACTCACCGCATACCCACACCTTCAAGCGAGGGTCAACAGAGCCACCATCATGTCGTGGAAGGGAACTATACTCGACTTTTTTGAGATATTTGGGCCAGCGAGTCTTGCTGTGCTCTCGTTTACTGAATCCATAGTTCAGCCAATCCCTCCGGATTTACTCTACATACCGATGCTTGCTGATACCATCGGGAATATTCCATTGGTAATTTGGCTCTGGTTAACCGTAACACTCAGTTCGGTTGCAGGCTCACTTGTAGGCTATTGGATTGGGAAGCGTTGGGGTCGAACATTTGTATCTCGGTTCTCTAAGCAAGCGCATCTGAATAAAATCGAGGCCTTAACACTCAAATACGGTACTTTTGGGATTTTCATTGCAGCATTTTCACCTATCCCATACAAGGTATTTGGATGGGTCGCAGGAATGGGGGAGATGGACAAAAAGCCGTTTTTACTCGCTGGACTAGCCGGTAGAGGACTTCGATTTGGACTCGAAGCTTTACTTATTGGCATATATGGGAACGCCGCAATTGAGGCACTGAACTGGTTCTTGGAGAATGAGATTCTACTTGCTGTCGCTATGATACTCGCAACAATACCGCTGTGGTTTGTTTGGAAATGGTGGTCGAACATCGAACTTGAATCGGCAACGATGGACCCAGAAACAAGCGAATGAGCCGGCTTTCTCTCGTCTTCATTAGAGCGAATCATTATCAAGGGGTGGTCGGTGGAACGGCTGTCGCTCGTGTGGTGTAGCCAGGTCCATCATAGTGGGTTTTCATCCCGCCGACCCGG
>MDSY01065902.1_pt1 | contig 32572 bp, 26 predicted proteins | sample 811131 | NCBI WGS metagenome assembly MDSY01 (sample SAMN05326643, study PRJNA326480) | marine metagenome | isolation source: seawater | place: Atlantic Ocean: South West | collected 2010 | reverse complement strand
TCTGCTAAACCCGGCAAATTGTTTTCTTCAGTTGTATCTGCTAAACCCGGCAAATTGTTTTCTTCAGTTGTATCTGCTAAAGCCAGCATATTGTTTTCTTCAGTTGTATCTGCTAAAGCCAGCATATTGTTTTCTTAAGTTGTGTCTTCTAAATTATTTAAAGCGAGTAATTCTTTTTTATTTAAATCAACAATTTTAAAGTCTTTATTATTATTATTATTACTATTATTCATTGATCCCATTAATGTAATCTTAAGATTAATTAAGTTTAATAAATTTTGTATAAAAGAATTAACTTCTATATTTTTATAGATATATAATGATTGTAAAAAACCAAGATTTTCCTTAAAACTATTAAATATTTTTACAGTATTTTCATTAAGAAAGTTAGTATTTAATTTATTTATATTTTTATCAACCTCTAATAATTTTTTCATTGTATTTTTTAATTTAACATCTTTAATTATTTTATTTTTAGATTTATTATCTAAACTAGATAATACTTTCATAATCTTTTCTTTATTTTCTATTCCAAGGGCTTCAAAAATTTGATTCATAAAGTTTCCAAATGTTAGAGACATATATATATATATATATATATATAATATTTTTTAAAGTATTAAAAAAATTAACATTATTAATATATTTATTTTGAGTCATTAATAGTCGCTTGATTAGTTGCATATTCGACAATTGAATCCCAATAAGTCATATCAAATTGCGGAATACTACTCTTATCATATCCTGATTTACCAACAGAAATATCATACCTTAGAAGGGTTAGGTACATACTAAGACCACTTGTGTTACACTTAACAGTTCGATTCTTCTTTAGCCAATTAATCATTTCGTCGCTATTGAGAAACTTTGATGATTGTTTCACTTTTTTATTGAATGAATTATTAGTTACTATTTTGAATGATGCATTTGCTTCATTCATTACTTGAATACGCTCATGTTTATTAAGTTTTTTAGATGGTCCTATATAATCTGCAACCCCATCTGCTACTTCTTGCATCTTACCTTCTCCAGCATCTCTATCATACATACGGTTCTCAAGAACTGGATATGATTTAAAATTAGTTCCTATTTTTTTTGAATAGAAGTGGTCAACACTATCGCATTTATCTAGTGCCGATTGAGCATCTGCAAGTGTAGGAGTACAACTGTTTAGCCGGCCTAGACCGGGTGTAGGAGTTGCGTTCCACAACTCTAGAAGGCATTGCGCCTTAGTCATTTTCGTAGGAAATATTACGGTAAACATACAATATAAATATATAAGGACTCACTTGGTATAAAAAATTCAATTTTTTGTGAATGAATATAACATATTTAAATAAACATTATTAAATAACTAGTATATGCACCTTATAAATTTACATCAATCATTACAAACTAAAATTTATCAAGATTTATTAAATTCAGAAACAATTCAAGGAATGGATTATACTTCCTTTATAACTAACACAAATGAGACTACATCATTTATTTTATTAAAAGAACTTTATAGAATTAGTAGTATTAAACAAAAAAAACTTAAAAATATCCAACTAGAAAATGTCGAAAAATTGTTCTTAGGAATTGTTAATCAAATGGATAAGTGGTCAACAAATGATATAATTGAGTTATTGTCAGATAGTAATAAAAATAAAAGTGACTTTCAGAACTCTTTATATTTAAAAACAATAATTTACTTGTGTGACAAATATCCAGAGATAATTAAATTTAATATTAATACTATTTCTACTAAAGTATCAGGTCTATTGCATTCTTTTAAAAAAAATATTTTAGCACTTGCTGAAATCTGTTGTGAAAAACTTTTATCAAGTTGTGGTAATAAGGATTTAAACCCTTTTATTCCAGATGTAATAAAAACAATTAAAAATTCAAAATATACAGATGAAGCAATAGAAAAACTTGCTGGTTGTATTTTTGTACAAAATGTCGAGTTACCTGCATTATCTGTAACTGCTCCGATTTTAAGAAGAGGTCTCAGAGGTCGTACCAGTGAACTCAGACGTAAAAGTTGTGTTATTATTGATAACATGTGTAAACTAATCGAACATCCTAAAGAAATAATTCCCTTATTACCAGAACTAGAGCCTTTAATCTTAGAATGCACAATAAATATTAGTAACCCAGAAGCAAGAGAGGTTTCTATAAAATGTTATAACACGGTTCAAAAGTTAAAAAAAATAAAGTTTACACTAAAATTATTTACAAACGATGAAATTAAAGATATTATAATTAAATCTTATCAAGAGAAATCAGTTGAAATTCTAAATAATGTTCAATTAGATTTAGTTTCTAAAAAAATAAATTATATGATTAAAGCAGATCATTTTGTAAAGGATGATTGGTTTATAATAATGAAAAAATATATAAATACACCGGAAGAACTTTTACAAAACATTTTTGATAAATTAGGCAAAGTAAACGAAATTGTAGAAGACCGATATATAGATGAAGAAGAAGGTGTTGATCTTTATAAAGGTGAATTTTCTTTAGCTTACGGAGCACTAACACTTTTGAACAATACATTTTTACATCTTAAAAAAAATCGTTTTTATGGTCTGTTAGGTCCAAATAATTGCGGTAAAACGACCCTTATGAGAGCTATTGCAAATGAACAAGTTGATGGTTTTCCTAAAAGAGATGAGCTAAAAACAGTATTTGTAGAGCATGAGATTGAAGAACGTGAAGTCGGTGAAGATGATAAAGGTTATCCAATATTTAATATAGATCTGTGTGGTATTGATTGGGTTGTAGATTGTTGTAATAATGTTTATCATATGGAACCACCTGTTAAAAGGGATTCAGTAGAAGAGGTAATGCAAAAAATTGGTTTTGGTAATTGTAAAAAATATCCAGGAATGGAAAGAGCAGCTGATGCCGAGATGGGTGTCACTACGTATAGTGGTGGTTGGAAAATGAAAATGCAATTGTGTGCAGCAACTCTTATGAATGCAGATATTCTCATGCTTGATGAACCAACTGGTCATCTTGATGTTGATAATATACAGTGGATAAAAGATTTCTTGTCAGACTTTAGAAATAATGGAGGTAGTATTATTTGTACATCTCATGACAGTGCTTTTCTTAATGAGATGTGTACACATATTATTGATTTTCAAAATAGAAAACTTGTAACTTTTAGAGAACCCGGTGATAATTTATTAGAAAAATTTGTAGCCAAATATCCTGAAAAGAAAGGTTATTTCGAACTTAAAAATGACGTAATTAAATTTGAATTTCCTATACCAGGACCTCTTAACAGTAAAAAAGGTACTAAAAGTATTCTTAAAATGAATAATGTTACTTTTCAGTATCCTATTCGTGATAAACCAACTGTTTTTGATATATCATTAACTTGTTCTCTATCATCACGTGTTGCTGTTATTGGACCAAATGGTGCAGGAAAATCTACAGCAATTAAACTTCTTATTGGTCAATTGAAAGCTAGTGAAGGTACTATCTGGAGAAATAATACTGCACGAATTGCTTATGTTGCTCAACATGCTTTTCAACATTTAGAAAAACATATTACAAAAACACCTTCTCAATACTTACTTTGGCGTTTTGCAGGTAATGTTGATAAAGAAAATGAAGATTTTAAAGCAGATAAAGATGAAGAAGTAGTTAACTCTAAATATTATCTTCATAAAATAGAATTAGGTTATGAATTACGAGTTGCACGTACTTCTGAACAATTAAGAAAACAAGTCACTCTTAAAAAAATTTTAACACGGAGAGAAAACAAAAAAGCCAAAACCAGAGAATATGAAATTACTCTTATAGATCAACCAAAAGATCTAACTGTTTATGTAGAACTAAAGGTTTTAGAAAATATGGGGAAAATTGCAGAAGTTAATAGATTTGAAGAAAAGTTAGCAGCACAACAAGGAATGATGAACCGTTCTCTTACACTAAAAAATGTTGAAAAACATCTCACAGGTTTTGGAATAGAACCAGAACAATCAAGTCACACACGTATTAGTAGTCTTTCAGGTGGTCAAAAAGTTAAAGTTGTATTAGCTGCTAGTATGTGGATGTGTCCACATTTGTTAATTCTAGATGAACCAACTAATTATCTTGATAGAGATGGATTAGGTGCTCTAACAAAAGCAATTGAAGAATTTAAAGGAGGTGTTGTTATTATTAGCCATAATCGTGAATTTGCTAATGCAGTTGCATCTGAACGATGGATTATGGAAAAAGGTAGATTAAGAAAAGAAGGTGAATCAGTTGCAAATATTGATGAAAATAAAATAACTAAAGATATTACACCAGATACAGTTAAAGATGCTTTTGGTAATGTAATTAAAGTTGATAAAAAACATCAAATGACCGTTAAGGAAATTAAAAAAGAAATCAAGTCTTTAATGAAAGAAAAGAAAATATTTAAAAAAAAAGGTGCAAGTGATGAAGTTTTTGACCTTGAAATTAAAATTGAAGAACTTCAAGAAAAAATGGAAGAATTAAAAAAAGAAGATAACTAAATATTTAATCTTATATAATATTTAGTTATATTATCAATTAAATAGAAATCTTTAAATATTCTAATTTAGATGTTTTATTTAATAAATTATAAAAGTCATCAGATAAATTAATTAAATTATGGCCTCTTCCTAAAGTTAAAGTTTTTAAATTTATTAAACTGTCTAAAGAATTATCCAAAGGTTGTTCAAAATTCTCTCCTAAAGTTAAAATTTGTAAGTTTATTAAACGTTCTAAAGAACGATCTAAAGGTTGGTTAAAATTATTTCCTAAAATTAATGTATTTAAGTTTATTAAACGTTCTAAAGAACGATCTAAAGATTGATCAAATCTATTTCCTAAAGTTAAAGATTTCAAATTAGTTAGTTTATTTAAAGAACGATCTAAAGGTTGATCAAATTTATTTCCCAAAGTTAAAGATTTCAAATTAGTTAGTTTATTTAAAGAATGATCTAAAGATTGATTAAAGCTATTTCCTAAAATTAAAGATTTTAAGTTTATTAATCGTTCTAAAGAACGATCTAAAGGTTGATCAAAGCTATTTCCTAAAGTCAAAGATTCCAAATTAGTTAGTTTATCTAAAGAACGATTAAAAGATTGATCAAAATTATTTCCTAAAGTTAAAGATTTTAAGTTTATTAAACGTTCTAAAGAACGATCAAAAGATTGATCAAAGTTGTTTCCTAACGTTAAAGATTCCAAATTAGTTAGTTTATCTAAAGAATTCCCTAATGGTTGATTAAAATCATCAAAAGATTCTGTTTGGAAAAAGTCTTGAATAAACGCCATTGTTTTGGTTTGAATCAAACCTAAACTCAAAGATTTTAAATTAGTTAGATTATTTAAAGAATTATCAATAGGGTGGACAAAACCCTCTCCTAAAGTTAAATATTTTAAATTAGTTAATTTATTTAAAGAATTATATAAAGGGTGTTCAAAACCGTCTTCAAAAATCAACGATTCTAAATTAATTAGGTTATCTAAAGAATTATCTAAAGGTTGATTAAAAAAATCTTTGAAAATTAAAGATTTTAAATTAGTTAATTTAAATAAAGAATTATATAAAGGTTCATCAAAATTATTTTCAAAAGTTAAAGATTTTAAATTAGTTAATTTATCTAAAGAATTATCTAGAGATTGGTCAAAATTATTTTCAAAAGTTAAGGATTTAATATTAATAAATTTATTTAAAACTTGCAAGTCTAATTTTGAAAAATTACCAATAGTCAAATCTATAATACTTTCATTATTTTTTTCTAAATTTTTAATTTTCATTTTAAGTCTATTTTTTTCATCATTATTTAAATTGGCTTGAATATATTTAATAAATATATTATATCTATCTTTATTTTTAAAAAGGATATTAATATTTTTATTAAATATATCTATAATTAATTCATTTGTATATTTTTTAAATAAAGATATATTTTTAATAGATAAATCATTATTTAAACTAAGATATAATTCATTAATTATCAAATTATTTTTAAATATATCGGGAATATTTTTATTAGTTATAACTGGTTCAATATAGTAATGTCCTATTTCAAAATTCCATTTATAAAATTTAACATTTTTTTTAAATAAAATATATCCAAATCCATCTTGATTTAAATTATATATATGTTCCTGATCAGTATCAGTATCAGGATCAGTATCAGGATCAGTATCAGGATCAGTATTAAGTAGATTCATACTTATTCCATCTATTTTATTAAAATCAGAAAATACATTTATTTTATTAAATAATTTCCTTATTACCTGTAACATATTTGGAATAGTTTTATTTTTTAAAGTTACCATACCTGAATTAATTTCACAACAATTTTCTTTTAAATAGTTAACTCCTTTTAAATTAGACACAACATACCCCCATGCATTTCTTGGAGTTATTTTTTCTAAACCAGCTTCTTCTAAACCAGCTACATTATTATATACATCATAGATAATTTTAATATATTTTGGAGTTTCAGATGTAATAGATATATCTGTATTAAAAATTTTAAAATAATCTATTAAAGGTTGTATTGCACCTAATTCTTTTAATATCTCTATATTAAATTGATTATTTTGATAATTTATTAGTAATAGTTTAATAAAATTTCTTAATGAAATAGATCCACAATCAGGATATTTGCTATTACACTTTTTACTTTTTAAAATAGTTAGCTTTTGATTATCTATTTTAATATTTCCGTTAAAAAATATATGGGCAAGTGCTAATAATTGATTATCTATAAATTCTTTATTTTTAATATTTAAATCATTAGTAGTAAATATATCTGTTTCAAAATTCACTGGAATAGTAATAATGACCCCATATTCAGCTAAACCTTTATAATATGCTTTAATATCAGATTTATTATTAGATTTTTTCCATAATATAGCAAGAATAATACGGAAAATATCCGGTCTTAATAAATTGGCATCTATTTCTCCATCTATAATATGGCCTCTACTGTTTGTATTTTCTTTTAATATTTTAGGGAAAGTTGAATTTATTTTAGCATTATATGTAGGTCTTGCTTTATTTAATTGTTGTTTTTTAATATAATTAGTAAAATAATATCCCAAATATTGCCCAATAAATTTAGCTATATCATTGCTATTTTCTTTAACAATGTTTTTAGTTAAATATATGGGAGTACCCGGAAATTTATGAAATGACGAATTTACTAAATTTTGAATTTGAATTTTATTATTATCAGTACCAAAAATTAGTGTATTTAAAATAAAATTTTGCAAATAAATATATCCATATGTTGGATCTAAATATTTTTGTTCATCAGAACCTTGTTCAAATAAATTAATACCTTTAAGATAAGGTACATGTGCCCCTCCTTTTTGATTTAATTTAGTAATTTTATTAATATATTTTTTTTTGTATTTTAAATATTTTTGTTTATAATCTGTCATATATATATATATATATATATATAAAAAACTGAAAATATTATTATTATATTAGTTCAATTGTTAAATATAGTAATGTCAAAAACAGTTATAGACAAAAAATTTATTAGCGATATGCTAATATCATCACAAGGAACTATTAACCAAGATCATCCAGTTGGAAATTGGTGGTTTAATAGTTCATTAGGAAATATAAAAAATAATAATTATGGTTATAATTTAGATAATTTAACAGAAGTATTATGGAAAATTGAAAGAGGTATATCTGATTTTAATATTATACCTAAGATTAAAAATTGTGATTATAGAGCATCTTCAATTGCTTATGATGCTATTTCTAAAAATAAAATAAAATATTGGAATAGCGATGAAAGAGCTTATCGCGCAATACGAAATTCATTTCATATGCCAATTGAGTATTTTGAAGAGTTTTGTCAAATAATAGCAGATAGTATAAATACTGTTTATCTAAAGTGAATCTATTCATAAAGTAAATATATTTAACAATATCTACTATTTGTAGAATTATTTTAACGGTTTGCAAAAAATGCTTTGCCTGCGCTATAGCCAACGCCTGTAGTTAGAAATCGGCGTGTAGTTTTTTTATTAGTCCAATCAGAAGATGGAGTATGACCTGTTAGCATCGATATAATACATCCTATACACGCAAAAACAAGTGTTATCATTATAACAACTGTCATAATAGCTTGGCATGTTGCATACTGTTCGCATATAGACATACCGACACCAATCATAAGATCGATCATAATTTCTGCGAGGATATCATCATCATCATCGTCAGCACGAACATTTTTTGTGAGTATCATAATTAGTCCTAGTATTAGGAAAATTTTATTTGTAGTAGAAGTTCTAAACATTAATAACATTAGTATCAAACATTTTCAATTTTTTTATTATATTTATATTTACACCTTTGAACATTTAAAACGCCGACTTATTCAAGATAATTATTGGTTAAACTTTTCTCCTACATTAATTTCTATTATTTCATATAAAGTTCAATTTGATCAACACTACGATAGGTCTCTAATATCATCTGTTAATTGGGATGGTGGAATTTTATGTTGTATAAATGCGTATAATCCATTTTATAAGTATATAACATAATATATTTTTTTATGAGAATTTCTAATTTATGTTTGTTTAAACAACTGTGAACAATTTCATCTACTATTATGGTAGTTTTAGGAGATGTCTTAAAATTATTTTCTAAATTTATGTTATTATTCATGCTTATATAGTATCTTGGAAATTAAAATATACACGCAAGTCTTAATAATATTTTAGAATTTATTATAATTTGATTTTGAACCATCAAAATGGCTTATCTTGGAAGCTATGCTCTTACACAGGGGCTTTACGGTATATATTAGATATAAAAAAAACATTTACGAGAATTTATAACCATTTCCAAAGTAAAAGATGTATTAGATGAAATACATATTTATAAAAATCTAATAAAAGGAGCATATGATAGAAATGAAAAATATGTAAAACGACCATCAAAAAGGAAACCTAAAAAATATTTGGATTAGGTCGGCATTTTAAATGTTTAAAGGTGTAAAACATTTTTTTGATCCATAATAATAGCTTACTTTTTTTTCACAACTAAAACATTTACTATTAAATCCTTTATGATAATTTATATCTATTCACTTTGTGAATCTATTAGACCTAGAAGAAAAGTGTTCTCTAACCGATTCTATCATTAACCAAGTTAAAAACATTATAAATAAAAATTTTTTTATTGAATTAAATTGGACGAGTATTGTCATATAATAATTTTAGATAAATAATTATATAATTATTCAACAGAAAGTTGACTTTTAATTTCTTCTGCTAATTCTTTTATTTCATTTAATGCTACTTGATTAGCAGTATTAATTTCTTCTACACTACTTGTTACCAATGTAATATTTTCTTTAATTAATTCAGAGCTTGATTTGATATCGCCTTTAATATCTTCAACTGAATCAGTTAAAAATTGTTTTAAATCATTAAAATTTTCAGTCAAATTATCAAGCTTATCAACCATATTTTTTATATATCTAGTAGATGCCCCTTTAACTCCTTCTTGATTATCAATACCATCTAAAAGTTCATCAGTATCGATAGAATCAGCTGCATTTTTTGCCATATCAAATAATTTATTTTTTCTTCCTTTTCCTTTAGCTTTTCCGCCAAATAAAAAACTCATATATATAATTTATTAGATAAAATTTTTAAATTAAATATATTTACTTTATTAATCTTTTTATCTAGATTAAATTAATGAATATTGATAAATTATTCTGGGATATTATAAAAAAATCAGGCAAAAACTGTAAAAATATTGATAAAATTAAAAAAAAAGAATTTAGTAAACTAGATAAAAATACTCAAAATGTTATAAAAAAAAAATTTCATAATTATTACAATGCAATTTGGGCTAAATTAGAACCATTAATGGGTGGTATTTACGATGAAGAACATAGTGGTTTTAATGATTTTGTATTTTACTTATTATCAAAAGGTCAAGAAAAATTAAACCGGTTTTTATTAATTGATTACGATAAATATTTTTTTAAAGATTTTTCTAAATTTACTGTTGAATATCGAATTAAACAAAAGCTTTTTGAAGAAAAATCACAATTTCAATTAGTTCAAGTTTTTAATACAAAAGAATTTGGTAATATGTTAGTTATTGATAATGACGTACAATTAACTGAAGCAGACGAGTCTAATTATCATGAAATGATTGCACATGTACCCATAGCATATTTTAATTATAATATAAGAGTATTAATTGTTGGCGGCGGTGATGGAGGAACAGCTCGCGAAGTTATGAAACATAAAAATGTAATTCATTGTGACATGATTGATATAGATAGTACAGTGATCAAGGCCGCAACTAATCATTTTCCAAATTTTGCAAAAGTTTTTAATCATCCTACTCAATATGATGGAAGATTTAATCTTGAGATAAAAGATGGATATAAATATGCAATGGAATATGATCCAGTTGTTAAAGGATTTTATGATCTTGTTATTATAGATAGTACTGATTTTAATCAGTCAGTCCCTTTATTTACAAATGAATTTTATTTAAGATTAAAAAAAATTTCAAATAAAAAAAATTTAATTTGTTTTAATGCAGATAATATAAATTGGAACGAAAAAAATATAATAGATATGTATAAGATACAAAAGGGATTATTTAAATATGTTAATCCTTATACTGTTTATGTACCTACATTTGCAGGAGGTTTTTATTCTTTTTGTTTAGTAAGTGATACTATTAATCCTTTAAATGATATGATCGATTGGAAATATATGAAAAATAAAATAAAAGTAGATGATTTTAATTTAATTTATTATAATCAAGGAATTCATAAAAGTAGTTTTTATTTACCTAACAGATTACATCAAACTCTGAAAGTATACCGTAAAGATAAAACATTAGGTCATCATTATATGATCGATATTATGAATGTTGATATTAATATATTAAATAATTTAGAAAAAATAAAAGAAATAATGGAGAGTGCTATTAAAATTGGTAAAATGACTATAGTTGGATCAGATGTTCATAAATTTCAACCTCGTGGATTTACTGGGTTCTATATGTTAGCGGAATCTCATCTTTCATTTCATACTTGGCCTGAAAAAAATTTAATTTCTATTGATTTATATTCATGTGGTTCAGATAATAAAACATATAATTCTGCTATGTATATAGTTAATCAATTCGGTTCGAGTGAGTATAAATTAAATTATGTTGAAAGATAAAAAAGTGAATATATTTATATCTTATTTATTATAATATGTCTACTTATATATCAAGACGAGTTCAAGGTGAAATCAATAGAGATTGGGATAATAATGATTCTATTGTTTTTTTTGATTCTTATAATAATGATAGTTGTAAATTTATAATATTTGAAGATTGTTTAGGTTTTCAACACCCGTTTTTCCAAATAACAATTGATTTTAAAAATTCTGGTTTTCCTTTTAAACCCCCTACAAATATAAAGATTAATACATTAAATTATTTTGAATTTATAAAGTGTCATTCAGATAATTATAAACATTTATACAAAATTATCGGAAAAAAATGTTTATGTTGTAGCTCACTATTATGTCGTAATAATTGGAATGTACAAATATCTATGAAAAAAATTATTAATGAAATTATTGAAAATATTAAAATTAAGCAACGACTTGTAGAAATAATACATAGTGATAAAATTATTGACAAATATTTTGGTTTTTATTTACCAATAACTGAATATTTGTAAAAATATTGAATTATAGATTTATTTATTATTTTATTAATGAATAAATTTAATGTAATATTAACTTCCTCACAAAATAATATTATAGGTAAAGATAATAAATTACCATGGAATATTTCTAGAGATATAAAATATTTTAAAGATTTAACAAGTTTTAGTCCAACAAATAAAAAAAATATTGTTATTATGGGAAGGAACACATGGGAATCTATTCCTATTTTAAAAGGAAATAAATTAGCTAATAGAATTCCTATAGTTATTTCTAAAACTCTTCAAGTTAATGATGATCTTAACTTACTATATGTTGCATGTTCTTTTGATGAAGCTATAATAATTGCTTATAATTTACATCATAATAAAATTTGGATTATTGGTGGTAAATCTATCTATATAGAAGCGTTTAATCATTATATGTGTGGTACTATTTATCATACTAAAATTTTAAAAGATGTTGAAGGTGATATTGAACTCAAACTACCACCTTATAGAATAACAAATATTGCTAAAGAAAATGAGTTAGAATTTAGACAATTAGAATTAACAGGAGAAATAAACTATTTAAGATTACTTTCAAAGATCAAGTATCAAGGAGATTTAAGACATACTAGAAATGCGAAAACATTTTCATTATTTGATGAAACATTATCATTTAATATGAATGATGGCTTTCCTCTATTAACAACAAAAAAAATGTATTGGAAAGGAATTGTAGAAGAATTATTATTTTTTATTCGAGGGGATACAAATAGTAAGCATTTAGAAGAAAAAAAAATTAATATATGGAAAAAAAATACTTCACAAAAATTTATTAATAATTTAAAGCTACCATATAAAGAGGGAGATATGGGACCAATGTATGGTTTTATGTGGAGACATTTTGGTGCAGATTATAAAGATTGTCATTCTAATTATCAAGGACAAGGATTTGATCAATTAAAAAAGATTGTAAATGAAATTAAAACAAATCCTACTAGTAGAAGAATTCTTATGAGTGATTTTGATCCTTCTAAGGCACATCAAGGTGTATTATATCCATGTCATTCACTCATTTTACAATTTTATATTAGAGATTATTTTTTAGACGTTAAAATGTATCAAAGATCAGTTGATTCATTTTTAGGCGAACCCTTCAATATAGCTTCTACATCTCTTCTACTACATATTATTTGTAAATTAACTAATAAGAAACCAGGTAAAGTTACACTTACTTTTGGCGATTGTCATATTTATAGTAATCATTTAGAACAAGTTAAATGTCAATTAAAACGATTATCATATAAACTTCCTACTATAAAATTTCCAAATTTTGAGACGATAGAAGATGTAGAAAATAGTAGTTATGATGATTATATAATTTTAGATTACAACCATCATAAAATAATTAAAGCAGATATGGTTGTCTAGTTTATTTTACTTTACAAAAATATTTAAAAATTATATATATATATATATATATAAATGAATGTATTATTTGCACATACCTACATAGGATTAGGAAAGAGTACGTTTCTTAATTTATTAAATGAAAAATACCCAGAATTTTACGAAACAGTTAGTTCAGATAAAATTAATAAACAAATGAGAGAAGCTAATTCTGAAGTTAAACCTGCTGATATCGGTAGAAGATTTGCCTATAATATTAAACAAAGTAAAAAAGTTGTATTGGCTGATAAAAATTTTCCTTCTTTAAAAGATATTAGAAATTTAAGTAAATTTACCAGTAGAAAACATATTATATTATATGCAGAAAATTCCTTTAGATATCCTAGTATTTTATTACTTTTAAATAGAGTTTTAAAAAGAACTGATCATGAAACAATATCATCCGATGATGAAATACAAACAATGAGAATTATGTTAAATTTTGTTAAGAAATCATTAGATAGTTCTAGAGGTGAATCACCTAAAGATCATCATATTAAAGTAAATTTTTTTAAAAATATAGCAGATGCTTATATTGGACCATTTAAAAAAATATTACAAGATACATTAAAAGTAGCTGGTTTCCCCTCAAGAGGAGCAAGTGAAAATAGTAAATATCTTCCTAAATTAATTGAATTTCATACTTTAATTAAAACTGAAGAAGGACAACTAATGTTAAATACTTTATCAGAAATCTATCTAAAAACAATTGATGAACTAGATTCAGAAATTATCCGTATACATATTGAGATTGAAAAATTAGTGAATGAAAATAAATCTAAAAAACCACCAAGTAAATCTCCACTTTATATTGGATATTTTATAGAAAATAACAGTTTAATTTCAAAGCTTAACTCAATTAAAGCTTTAACAGAGGAAGTAGCCCGAGAAGGCAACGATTTTGTTATAGCTAAATTGCCTGCAGATGAAACTACATCACATATTACTATGGCATTTTCAGAAAGCAACATTAAATTATTTGTAATGTCTCAACCTCCTACAACATTACAATTTAAAATAAATGGATTATTACGAGTTACTGATAAAAAAGGTAATAAACAAGAAGTATTAGATGTAGAACCAGTAGGAGTAACACCAGTTAAAGTAAGTAAAATGGTTAATCCTTTTCACATTACTTTTAAAACAAAAAAAGGGTTGGCGCGCTTTTCTGGAGAATATTTACAAAAATTTAGAAAAAATATATTGACATTAGAACATCAATACATTCCTATTGTAACAGATGAAAGAATCACTTTAGATTTACGAGTATTTTATTCAAAAGGCAGAGGTGTTCCAGGAGAAATTGAGAAAATTACAACAATTTCACCTGATGATACCCTAAATATATTTAATACTAGAAATGCTGAAAAAGATCTCTTATTAAAAATTAAAGAAGAAATGATAAATGATTTTTCTAAAGTAAATACTGCTAATGATGCAGAAATAAACAGAATTATTGATAAATATGATTTTGACAAAAGAGGGAATAGTACTAAAAAACGTAATAGAATTAGAATAATGTCAAAAGGAGTAGTCAGTAAAATAAATAAAGAATTAAAAAAAATTAGTGGGAATTATTCCATAAAAGATGAACCTCATCCTGAACTATTCGAACCAATATTTACTACAAATTTATCTACTGGAGACAACGCTTTTATAATGACATTACTTGATAGTGGATTTTCTAAATTTATGTTATCACAAGATAGTGCTTCAGAAGAAATGTTTAATGTTCTATTAGAACGTGCTAAACTTGAAATTAATACTATAAAATTAATGTTACCTAATAATTTTAGTTTTTGGTCAACTGCATATTTTAATTGGTTAAGTGGTTTATCAAATGCAGGAAAAGAGGGATTAGTAAAAAAAAATATAGAATATTCGAAAGATGGTGAATCAAGTCCAGATGGATTTGGTTTTAAGACACAATCTCAACTTGATGATAAAATTTACAAAGAAAATGTAGAACTAAGAAGATATTTACCAAGAGGTATTTATTTTGATTTAGACAAACAATTAAAAAATTTCGCTATAAGAAAATTTTTTGGTGAAGGTTTGGATGAAGATTTTGATGAAGGTGAAATAAGAGATGAAGGTAAAGATAAATTTAAAAATTTGTTCAAAAGTAAATCTACACATTTTTTTTCTACCGAAAAAGCCAATGGTGAAAATGGTCAAATACATGCAGATGATATATATATTTTTATAGGGTCTAAAAACAGAAAGATTAAACTAACAATTGTTAATTGGCAAGAAGATCTTTTACAATATAAAACTAATTTTAGAAAAGTTGATTCTGGAATAGAAAATTATGGTTTATATTCATATTCATTAGTATTTGCTGAAAATTTATTAACTCAATTAACGAGTGATGGAACATTTAATAATTTTATAAAATTTTTACAGCTAACAAAATGGACAGGTAATTTTGAATATGAAGATATTAATTCACAACATATAGTTTATTTACCTAGAAATAGATCAGTTCTTATTGGGTTTTCTAGTCCTTTAATGGATGGTTTAACTTGTCATCCATTTTTATCAGTTTTAATAGGAATTTCATGTAATATTCCAGTTGTTGGTGACAAAGGAACAGTTAGAAATATTAGCGAAATGAAATCATATATAGATGAAATAAGACAAAAAAATAATTCTGAAGGAGATGTAATTGTTGAATTAAATGCAGAAGGTAGAGCATTATCTTTAGTAAAAAAGAAAACTTATTGGTATATTATTCTTAGAGCTACTAGAGAAAAATTAAGATCAGTTTTATCAAAAATATTTAATGGAACTTTAACTGATCTATCTGAATCTAAAAAATTAGTTACTGAATTAGTTACTGCTAGACTAGATAAATTATTTAGAGAAGAATTCTTAGCAGGTGCTTCTGATAAAGAAGGACGAAAGAATGAAATGATTAATTTTTCTCAATATGTAATTGAAAAATATTTTAATTTGGAAGATAAACCAAATACAAGAATTTTTTTAGGTAAATATCCCGTTTTTTACCATGAATTCTCATCTGAATCTGTTCATAGTGTAGACAATAAATATAACTACAGATTAAAATATATTAAATATAAACAAAAATATTTAAATCTTAAAAAAAATTTTAATTAAATTGATAGAGCGATACATTCGCGTTACGCGAATCACTTTATAATAATACTACGTAAATTTATAAAAATTGACATGGAATATGAGTGTAAGCAAATAGAATACTTGACGCAAAACGGTGACGACCATCAACAATTATGTAATAACCAGTTGATTTATGTTCACGGATTATAACTGGTGGTAATTCTATTTCGTTATTAAATGCATCTATCATTGTATTCATCCTTGATAGAGTAAACCCATCATGACCAGGGGCTCCTTTAAACCCAAGTCCTTTAATTGATCCACCATTAAATTTAACAGCTTCATTAATTGGCTTAGTCATAAGAATTTTATTAACTTCAATCAGCGTATAGTCATCGGTATTTACCGAAAAATTAGTTGTTTCATTATTAGAAGACATTAATTATATTATAAAAAAAATATATCAAATTTTTTATAATCTGCGAATTGACATTCAAAATATAAAAATGTTATATTATACTAGCAAGCAAAACCCCCAGGATAAAAAAATCAGTTAATACTTGATAGCACAATATAATCTAACCAAAGTAATCGATTTAAATGTACTAACTCGGTAAAATAATTATATTATTATAGAATGGGATATAATATTATAGTATAATATTAATATAATATATAATAACTCCCCCAAGGTTCTCCCCCAGTAGGATAATTCTTATATATTATACTAATATTATAATATAGTAGACATCAACTAAATATAAAAGTATTTCTCTAAATAGATTCATTTTGTTAATATAAACTTGCTAATAAACTGGAACTATTAATCCGTCCATTCTTACATCACCTTCAAATCCATCATAATATAAATGATGTTGTAATATTTTAATTAAATTATTAACATCTGTTTTATAATTAATAGTTGTTAATAATTTAATTGGAATTAATACAACTTGGTTATTTTTTACATCTAAATAATATTTTAATATTTGTTTATTTTGCTTTTCTAATACGATTATACTAGAGGATATAGAAAATTTATAATCAGAATATCCTTTTAATCTAAAAATAATATTTTTTTTATTTTTAATAACAACCCAATTAGTTTTATAGTCTTTAATATCTATCTTTTTTAATAATTTAAAAATTTTGTTATAATTTAATTTTTTAGGATTAACATTATATTGATTAAATTCTAAATTATTTGTATTTAAATTATTTGCATTAAAACTATTTGCATTTAAACTATTTGCATTAAAACTATTTGCATTTAAACTATTTGCATTTAAACTATTTGCATTAAAACTATTTGCATTAAAACTATTTGTATTAAAACCATTTGCATTAAAACCATTTGGATTAAAACCATTTGCTCCGAATTTATTATTAAACAATGACATTAATTATAAATATATTAATATTTTCAATATTTTTTCTAATTGTATAAATAAATAATATAAAGTATTTATAAGTTATTATCAAAAATGATTAAAAATAAATTACTAACTAATTTTACAAAACAACTACATAGACAATCGTTTATAAGAAAAATTAAAAAAATAATTAATAATATTGATAATAAAGAAAATAAAGAAAAACAAAAATCATACAATAAGAAATGTAAATTCTAATATTATTATTTTCTTTTATTTGATTAAATATATATATTCCAATTAAACTTGAAATAACTCTTGTAGAGAGTTTTAATAAAATTTCTTTAGATTTAGATTTAGATTTAGATTTAGATTTAGATTTTTTAAATTGTTTATCTAAAATTCTTTCAATTGCATTTCTTATTAAAGATCTCATCTCGCCTTCAATTAAAACTAACATATATATATATATATATATATATTATTTTTTATTAGTATTAAAAAATGGAAAGCAACAAGAAGTTTTTTGTTTAGCTATTTTATTCCATTCTTTAATTGTATATCTATTACCCATACTATGATTACATCTACTGCAGATTGGTCTTAAATTTCCAATAGTTAATTTACCTCCTTTACTTTCTGGTTTATCATGTCCTACATGAAAATTAAATACATTTATTAAATTTTCACACCAATCAACATAACATCGATGTTCAAAATTTTTACCAAAATACTTGACCCATACTTGTTCTTTTATTGCTTTAGGTATTGATTGTTTTTTATACTTTTTTTTTCGAGCCATAATAATAATAATAACAATTCTGTCTTTATCTTATTATAATTTAAGAAATATATCAGTACCCATATCGCCTTCCATTTTTCCGATACTAGGTGTTTGATTACTAAATCTTGGAACAGTAGTTAATAAATAATAATATAAATTTATAACTGACCCTATTTCATTATCTAAGGTTGGACTAGAAATTAATGCACCTGTAAAAACAGAGTTATCATTCCACCCACCATCTGAAACAGCATCCCCGCGTGTCCCTGCATTTATTATTATTCTAGAATTAGAACCAAGATGTCTTCTAAGAGCGTTAGGTGTAATTATTTTATGTTCAAGAGGTTTATTTCTTAAAACAGAAAGTCCAGAAAAACAACAGTCTAATAGTAATAAGACATGTTTTGATTTAATGTATTTAAACCATTTACTAAGATTATTCATAGATACTAATTCAAACGGTGTTGGATTAATAGGTGCATTATATGGAACTAAAAATCCTTCTTCAAAATTTTCAAAACATATAGAATGCCCATGACCATGAAAACTCATTACTATTAAATCATTTTCATTAGCAATTTGATATAAATCATGAGTAATAATTTTTTCAATACTTGATTTTGTAACATGATAATCATTATATGTGTAAATTATATCAAACTTTAATTTTTCTTTAGCAAATTTACTAAAAGCATTAACATCATTAATTGAATTTTTTAATTTAGACCATTTGCTATAATTATTTATACCAAAAGAAATTAATACTTTTTTCCTATACTTATTGCAAATATTTTTTTTTATATTTTTAACTCTACTTGATTGAAGTCCTCTAGTAATATTATTAGTAAATTGGATAGGTGATAACCTATCTCTTTTAATAACAGTATTATTTTCAGGAGAAATTTTTTTATTTAAAAAGTTAAAAACAACGGGAATTTTATTAGATATAATAGGAGTTAATCTTCTTGGTTTTTTTTTTCTAATCATTACTTACTATAAAATAGTAAGTATTGGTTAAATATATTAGTTATATAAACCATTAATATCCAAATCTTCTTTATTTTCCATTTCTTTTATAATTTGTTTAAGTCTACTTATATTAAATAATTCTTGATTGTTAAATTTAACTTCCATAAAAAATTGTTGTAAAACACTTGTTCTAAATTGTAAGAATCCAGTTTTACTTATAAATTTTTCTAATTTATCAATTTTATCAGGAAAAAATCTAATAAACATTGATTTAATTTGTTCTATAGTTATTTCCTTAAAACTCATAATATAGTCAATTCTACTTGGTCTAATAAGAGCAGGGTCTAATCTATTACGATAATTTGTTGTTAAAAAAGTTATTAATCCATTTTTTCTAGCCATCCCGTCTAAAACATTTAATATTCCTGAAAAAGAAACTAATGATTTATTACTGTCATTTGCTTTTCTATCAACAAATAAAGCATCTACGTCTTCTAATAATAAAATAGCATTTTTTGAAATTTTAGAAATAGAAGACATGAATGTACTATCATCTACTTTAGGACCTAAATTTATAATATATACATCTAAACTAAAATGCGATGCTAAACTAAATATTAGAGAAGTTTTGCCTGTTCCAGGAAGACCTTCTAATAAATAATTTCTTTTCCAAGGGATACCTAATCTAATATACTCATCTTTATTTTTATAAAAACTTTCAATATCATTAGTAATTAAATCTAAATCATCTTTAGGTAAATCAATTGTATCAATTGGCCTTTTTGGTAATTTAGATAAATAATACCAACTACCGTTTTTTAGAATTTTACAAATAACATCATTTGTTGAATTTATTTTAAAATATTCAATTGAATCTTTTATAAATTTCTGAATTACATCTTCTTTAACTAGTTTATCTTCTTTATCTAAAAATTTAATAGAAATATACATTTCTTCAAAACATTCAGCAGTATAACTTAATCCAACTGGTTTTCCTATTTTTTGGAAATTAATTAAAATTAAATTACTATTATACTCTATTTCATGTTTACCATAATTTAATCTTAAATTAGTTATCTCGCGTTCATTTGATTTTAGAGTTTCTTTTTTTATTGTTTCACAAAGAAAATTATTAGAATCACCTTTTAATCCCAAATAAGCACCAAACCCTAAAATTGCTTCTTTTAAACTTGACTTGTAAGGAATTTCTATAGTTAATTTATTAAGTGTAGTTGAATCCATCTAATAAACTATAGATAATAAATATATTCAGTTTGTAAATTTTTTTAAACTATTCACTTTGTAAATTTTTTTAATATATTAATTAAATTATCAAAAGTAACAGTAGTATTCTTTAAAATATATTTTTTAGCATATGACATTTTATTAAGTTCTGGTAATATTAAACCAAAATCTACATCATGTAAAACACTATTTTGAGTCGTATGGACTTCTTCATTATCTGGTGAATCATCTAAATAATCTTTAAAGTTAATACTATTAGAATTTTTATATTTTAAAGACGGAAACACTTTAGGATATTTATAAAGATAACTAAATATTGATACTAATTGTTCAGGTCGTCTAAACCTATCGGTCAACGGTTGGGGAGCAATTAAACTGCTTTTCATATTGCATAATTTGCTTCCACCATAAAATTCTATTAAATATTCAAATAATTTTAAAGGTTGATGATTATTTTGAGTAGTAACTATATAATTAGTATATAAACTTGTATGTAATAATAACAATGGATAGTTTAGCATTCTTCTATTAACATATGATTTAACTGAAAAATCATTAACATCAAAATTAATTAAACTATCATAATTATTAGTTATTGATATATTATCAGGTAAATTTAATATAGTATCAAACATTGGATTAATATTTATTAATTCATATTCAACCGGTTCTAACTTATTGGAAATAATCTGGTTTACTATAATTTGATTAATATCAGAATTGTATAATATATACATATATTTTTTACCTGGAGTATAATTTATAATTTCATCAGGTTTAATTATTATATCTTTTGGGGGATTAATAACTTTAATTAGCTCTTGATTTTTAATATAAACATTATAAATTAATTGATGAAAACTACTAATATTTGGTAAATTTAAGCGAGTTAATAATTCTAAAAAGGTAATTGTTAATCCATATTTACTAATATTAATTATATTCTTTATTAATTTTTCTTTACCCCTAGAAGAGAGCTTGGTGGATCTATTTGTAAAAATATTAAAAAATAATATAATAAACTTATTAATTAAATTTCCTAATTTTAGTGAAACTATTAAAATATCTCGATAATCGCCATTTAAAATTAATAATTTTGCTAGTGAACATAACCATAAATCATTTAATATAGAATATTTTTCTTTAATTTTAAAACCATCAAGTTCAACTCTCTTTCCGTTGATATTATAAAATTTAAAATCATATGTCTTCATTAAATAAGAGTTTTTTGTTATTTCTATTATTTTTTCTAGATGTATAAAAATTTTTTTCTCATTATTTGCAACTGCTATGTATATATTATTTTCATCTATATTTTTAATTAAAATATAAAGTAAAGACGGATCTATATAAACATTAATAGATGATAATATATTACAAAAATCTAAATCTTCTGAGTATGTAATTAAATTATTAAATAAATCATCAATTGTATAAAATATATGTAATGGTATAATTGGCATTTTTTCATTAGAATTAAGCATTTCACTTATTTCCTGCTCTTGTTCCTGTTCTTCTTCTTGTTCTTCTTCTTGTTCTTCTTCCTGTTCTTCTTCCTGTTCTTCTTCTTGATTTTGTTCTATTTGTATTCCTAATAAAGTTTGATCTAAAATACTGATCATAATTACTTTACAATATTCTTTAAATATTGAATTACTAGTATCAAAACAATAATTACTTTGTAAATAACTATTAATAATACTTGTATATTCTTGAGTTAAACTACTAAATTGTTCAATAAAACTATAATATGTATCTTTATATTCTATATCTTTATAAAATAATTTTAAGTCCTTGATATGATGTATTTTCATTAATTTTTCAGAAATGATTTTATACATTTCATCATTAAAATTAAATAATTGATAAAGATGTCTTACATTTAACTCATTCGCCTTAGTTATATCTGTTACTACTTTACTATTTTTGTCAAAAAAAATGTCATCATAATAAAAATTCATATAGTGAGCTAAATTAATTTTTCTAGCTCTAAAAATTGCTTGACTAAGTTGTGTTAGTTTTAATTTATGATTAATGGTTGTTATAAATTTAACATTAGGTGGTATTTTAATATCAACGCCTACTATTTTATCTTCTGTATATATTCCTCCAATTTTTAAAGGGTCTTCAATGTATTTAAAATTAATACTATTTCCTGAATTATGATCAATTAAAAATTGATTTGAGTTATTATCAAGATAAAAAATAGATCTTTCTTTATTAAATAAAACAAATATTATTTCAGCAATATATTTTCCACTGTGTTCTTTAAAATATGCAGCACAATCAATTAACACACTAATATTATTATTTTTCATCGTTGATAATAATTTTATCTGATAATCTGTTAAATTATTAAAGTTTGATAATTTTTCTTTTATTTCTTCAATAGATGAAATCATTAAATTATTATAAATATTTGTTTGTAAAACACTACCTTCAATTGCATTTTTAACGTCATTATTCGAACTCTCATCTAAAATAATTTCATCAAAATAAACATATTCCTTGATTTTTTTACCATGTTTTATTGCATGTATGTCATTAACACGTTTATAATTAGGTATATTAAAATTTACTGAACCACTAAAACCTGCTTTAAATTTAGAATAAAAAGGTGATATTATATTTAGAAATGTAGTAGATTTAAATTGTCTATCATAATTAAACAATTCTACTAGATGAAACTCAACGAATAATCTTATTAAATTATTATTTTTATAATGAGGTTTTAACTTTAAAATAATTTCTGATAATGGAAAAGTTATAATTTCTTCAATAGTTATAAATTCTTTTAAAAAATTACCACTTTCTATATCTGCAGATACACCAACTAATAGATAAATTTTTAATGAATCTTTGTATTTATTTATTAATTTTATTATACATCTATCATCTAATCCTTCGTGTAGATAAATATCAAAACTGAGTAGTATTGTAATATAAATATTAGAAAACTTTGATTTTTCTAAGGGTGTGTTAACACTACTATACGGAACAACTAATAAATTATTTCCGGACTTTCCATAATTTTTATTTATTTCTAATTTAAAAATATTAAATAAATTAATTAAAGCACATCTATAAAATGATAATTCTTTTATTTTACTTTTTTCTGTTTGGAATGTTATACTAATAATATCCCATATTATTGGATCAGTTTTAATAAAATAATTTTCATTTGATATATTAATAAAATCAAAAGTTGATATTATCTCTTTTTTGTTCATATAATTATTTTCAATTATTATTTCTTTTATAGTTTGTAATAATAATTGATTTATTTCAACAGGTGTTAAAATAATTTCGGTTTTTCTATTTTTAGTTAAATAATCTTGTTTTATCTTAAAAACTTTTTCGATAAACATATATAATTTTGTTAAATATGTTATTTCATATATTTTTTCTACATTGTCATCTATTAATACTCGGTTTAATTCTGACTTGAAGTAATCAATTTGAAAATCTATTTCATCTACAATTAAAAATCTATTTTTTATATTATAATCTCTATTTTCTTCAGTTATATTATTTAATAAATCTTCTTTTGCTTGTAAACTATCTATTATTATAACATCTGATCCAACTGAGAATCCATTTATATTTGTATATATATTATAAATTTTTTTTGTTGGGTCAACTAAATGGGTGGGCAAAACAACTAATTGTTTATCGAGTCCTTTATTAATATTTGTCTGATAAATCATTGCTTTAAGTGACAGTAAAGGTGTTATAACACTTGTTTTCCCTCTTCCCATTAATAATTGGTTAATTTTAGGACTATTTCCATAATTAAGAATTTGATTAACTAATTCATTTTGTTCTTTTGTTATTATGTATCCAAAAAAGAAGGAAAATATAATATTAAGCTTTTCGTTTTCTCCATTTAAATTAATTTCTAATTTATCGAAATCTATTAATTTTAACACCGAGTCAATACTGAGGTTAATAATATTATCATGTGAAGAATCCATGGATAGATCCATTTTTAATATATCCAAAAGTTGAGTAGAAAATGTATTTAATTGTCTATAAATTATTAAAATCACCATATTTATTAAAACTGTTTCATTCAAGTAAAAATTAATGGGGTCAAATATATGTGCATTAAACATACTATAAATATAAACTAATTTGGTATCTATTAAATTTTTATTTGATTTAATTAAAGAATTAAAATATTTTTTATTTTCTAAAATATTATTACCTGATTTAATTTCTTGAATTTTTAAAAAAACAATTTCTAACAATTTTTTAAATTCTGAAATTAAATCTATTTCTTTTCCATTTGATAAATCTCTTTTAACATTAAAATTAATTTCAGAATCTTTAATTATTAATTTTTTTTTCATATAATTATAATTATTAAATTTTAGAGAATAATTATGTTTATGATAATTTACTGCTGATTTTAATTTAGATTTTAATAAATAATCAAACATACAGTTTCCATAAAATGCAGAATCTTTTTGTAATATATATAAACTATTTTTAGAAGCTACAATTTTAAAACTAAATGGTAAAAATTTAAATTTATAAACTTGTTTAGAGAAACAGTCGGATGATTCAGCTAAATCTGAATAAATATAAGATTTGGTTCCTGTTTTTTTTCTTTTAAAATAATATAAATTATTATCATAATCAATAAAAAGACCATTTGATAAAAAAAATATATTATCGAGATTACTATATTCTGTTTTAACCTGGATATATTTGTTTTCATAACTAATATATAATTTATTACTATCTGTATTATATTTAAAACTAATATCATATTTTGTATTAATAAATAAATAATCATTTGATGATTTAGCAACTATTATATTTTCTTTTTTCATTAGATTTTCTATTCTACTAATAATACTATTAAAACTAAAAGTATTTGTTTTAATGTCTAAAAGGGTTGCATTCAAGTAAATTTTATTTTTAATAAATAAAATTTCTTCTACATCTTCTACAGTAAATATTATTAAATTATTACTAATAATTTTAAAATTTTTTATTACATAATTTATTGTTTCTAATTTATTCTTAATTCTTAATTGATTATTTTTTTCTTTATAAAAAATATATCCAGAATTATTATAATTTATATATTCTAAGAATTTTTCATTAACAAAATTTAAATGATTACTATAGTGTCTTATTAAATAATATGCATTCATAGATAAATCATTAATATTGTCTATATTTTCAAGATACCTTTTTTTATCCATCTCGTCAAATTCATCGAATTTATTATGCAAATATACAGCAGATAGATTATTTTCTAAACTATAACTATCTAATTTATCATGATGTATTCTATTAATAGATTTGACCTTATTTGTTGTTTGAGAACAGAATAATTTTTTAGGCAAATTTAAATAGAAATTATTATTAATTTGAAAATTACTTGATCTTTTTGAATCATTACTTGATCTTTCTGAATCATTAAAAAAACAACTGAATCCTTTGTAAAAACGTTCGGACATAATAAATCTTTTATCATTATCACTTTCTATAGTTTTATCATCAAAGTCGAACAAGTAATTAATGAATAATCCAATAAAATTTAAATCATAGTCATCACAATATTTTAGTGCATTTATTAATAACCCTAATTTTGTATTTTGTATTTCTAAAGAATTAAAACTTTTTATTTTTATATCTAACTTATTAAACTTTTTAATTTTGTCTTTTTGATCAATCTCTTCCTCTTTTTGATCAATCTCTTCCTCTTTTTGATCAATCTCTGCCTCTTTTTGATCAATCTCTTCCTCTTTTTGATAAATCTCTTTCTCTATTAAATCATAATAAAAATCTCCATAAGGTCTTGTAAAATAAATTTTATTATCATTTTCTTCACCATATTTTTTAATAACTTTTAAATAATAACAATTGTTATTACTATTAAATAAAAAATTATATAAATTAATAACTATCTTATTAATTTTATTATTATATTCAGGAATGGTATATTCTGTTGAAAAACAATCTAAAAATATAGTATAGTCTTCATTTTCTTCAGAAATTGGCATTTCTAATTCTTCTAGAGAAATATGCTTAAATATTCTATAATCTTGATTTATTTTTTTTATTACTAAAAAACTAAAATATAAAGTTATTATAAAATTAGGTAAGTTGTTTACAATTTTTTTATATAATATTAGAGAACTTTCTCTAGAATTAAATATAGATTCTCCTTCTTTATTTTTAAAAATATATTTCTCTATATTTTCCATAGTTTCTTCCATGAAAGTTAAGTTATATGTTAATTCTTTGTGTTTTTCATCGTCCTTGAGTGCTTTGACAGCCTTGGAGCGAGATACGTTGGCATGTGACATGACGAGATCGATGTCTTTTTGCTCCACACCATCATCGTCCACTTCTTCATCATATGGATTAATATAATCTATAAAATATAGCTCATCTACTCTATATGAAGAAGTCATCATTGATTTTTCTTCCAATTCTAATAAATTAAAAGTCATTTTTTCACTAGAACTAAAAAAGGTCATGAACATTTCTTCTAAGTTTGGTAAACTACTTGCATTATTAAAATATGCACTGCAAAATTGATTTTCATCTTTAAGCGGTGTAATATAATTAATATTAGTTTGTTTAAAACCTGTATATAAATTAACTAATGTTATATTAATTGTTTTAATAAAATTTTTATCAATATTAAATGTTGGATCTTTTAAATATTTAACCCAATTAAATTGTAAAATTTCTGTTATAAAAAATTTTAATTGGTTATTTAATAAATTAATAATATATGTTGTTGACTGACCCGTTGTTTTTTTATTATAAAGAAAATATAAAATTATTGCAGTAAAATAAGAGTAAAAACTACAATTACCTACATTTTGAGGTTGTAAATAAATATTATTATCAAAAATTTTAAATTTTTTATATCCAATATAACCTTCTAGGTTTTCATCTAAATTTAAATTGATATCTACCTCATATTTTTTTTTTAATCTTGATATAATACCTACATACGTATAATATACTTGTCTATAAAAAGTATCATGGTATTTTGTCCTCTCTCCACAATTTTTTCTTCGTTGTGGGAATGATATTAAATCATTTAATAAATCATAACATTCTAAATTATTGCCTTTAAATCTCATAAATGGGCATACTAAAACCGTATTACCTGAATTTATTGATTTATGGTGATTCGATTCTGCACCTAGATTACATATATAGAATTCTGTATCTCCACTAGATTTTATACTAGAACCTTTTTGAGTTACAGTTGCTACTGATACTACATAGATCATAATCATATGTTTATCCCACCCTGAAATATAAAATTTATTTACATCAATAGAAGTAGATGAATATTTAAATATAAAAGAACTTTCTCGATTATAAACTATATTTTTAGTTTTTAGGCTATAGTTCTTAAATTTAAATATTAAATCTGAAAGTGTTGGTAAATCTTTAAAAATAACCCTTGAAAAATCACGTAAAAGTTTAAGATCAAATTGATAAATTCTGGAGGCATTCCTAATTTTATCTAAGTTAAATCCTTCTCCTGTAAAGTTTTCAGAAGAAAAAAATGTTATAAATTTTATATATTTTTCTATTTTTCTATTTTTATTTAACATTTCATATATTGTTATCATATATATATATATTAGATGATAATAAAAAATTAATATATATTTTTATTTAATATAAAAATGATTAGTTTATTTATTATCATTCTTGTTGTATTTTTTTGTATAAGTATATTTTCTTCAATTACTCCTCGTAGAAAAGTTTTAGTTAATTGATTTACAAAATGAATCAATAAATATATTAACATACATATTTTTACCATCTATCGCCCTATCAATTTTTAAATAAAACTAATTACCATTGATAATACAATTACCCATATTACCTAAATGTACATCTGATAAATTGTTGTACTGTTTAGTAATATAAACAGCACTCATACCGTAAGGATAAATAATTTTTTCTATAATAGATTCCTCTAAATTATTAGAACAATCACCCCAGAAAATTAGTCTATTATCATCTGTTAATGCAGCACTATGTATTCCACCTGCAAATATCTTTATAATAGTATAATCTTTTAGAAATTCTACTAGTTTGAAATAAGGATAATAAACAATACCTCTACGATTAGTCATACAAATATCTTTTGAGAATCCTAACTGTTTATTACAATTTCTACCCGATGTAAATACTTTTCCATTACTAGTAAGAAACATACTATGACCCCAACCTGAAGCTATGTCAATAATATTATAGTTAGAAATAGCTACTAATTTATTTCCTACCATACAGTTGGATACCATAACAGGAATTCTAATATAAAAATCTTTTTCATTATCTTTTTCACCTATATTTTCACCAATACCTAATTGGCCACATCGATTATGTCCCCAAATAATTAGTTTACCTGATGTAGATAATAATACAGTATGATATGAACCAACTCCAATAGATATCTTTTGAAATAGTCTTCCCTCCAGGATTTTAATCTTTTTAGGAACCAAATAATCTTCATTTCCTACATGACCTGTAGCATTATAATTACCCCAGCTATAAATTTCATGTTCAGTAGATAAAGCTACTGTATGAGTTGACCCACATGCGACGCTTTTAAATTTAACATCAGACGTAACTTGTACAGGTTTACTTCTGTTATTAGTATCTCCTAATCCTAATCTTCCATTTTCACCAGCTCCCCAAGAGTAAATATTACCTTCTTCAGATATAACACAATTGTAGGCAAAACCAGATGCAATATATTTAATTTTAGGTAAATTTTTAATTCGTAATGGATTTTTTAATTTTTTTTTATTTAATTTTTTTTTTTTGCCCTAATTGTCCAAAACTACCACTTCCCATACTATATAATGAACCTTCTGATGTAAGCATTAATAGATGAGTAGATCCAGTGACAATCTTTTTAAAGTTAATCATATCATTGTTAACAAATTCACTTTTCAAACCATAAACATTTGTTGTTGTATCTGAATAATCTTTAAAATACAATCCATTAGGTTTATATGTATTTTTGATACTATTAAGAATAGTACCAAAAACTATCGCAACCTTTTTCGTCCAAATAGCTTTATCTACTTTATTACATATTTTCTTAGTTTTAGCATATTCAATAAGCTTATGTTTAGATAGCAAGGAATGGTATCCCTTCTTATCTAAATAGTTTAAAAAACCATACATGGTTTGATATAAATCATCCTCTGTAATATCATCTAATATCTTTTGATATAAAAAGTTTATTTCTAATTCTATTTTAGACATTATTTTAATATTAAAAAATTTACTATTTTCAATTTTTTAATACAATAATTTTATACAAATTTAAATGTACTTCTATATTGAGTAGCTGCAGTACCTACGCGACCATTATTATGTCCATGTAAATACTTACCACCATAATGACCATTAACTTGATATATAAAATAATTACTATTTGGTTTCATATAATTGTTTCTTTCATTTGTTTTCATATAATTGTTTCTTTCATTTGTTTTCATAACATTACCACCTCCTTTAACATTTAATTCTTTATTAATAGTAACATTTCCTGCAATTTCTAAACCACCAGGAACTACTAATTTACCATTATTAGTAAGATCATTTGCTAACTTGGATAGATTTCTAATTGCATTTACATCTATCTTGTATACTTCTTGTATTTTTTTTGTAATATCCGTATTTGACATCTTTTCAGTCTTAGAATTAAAATAAACTATAATCAAAAAAAATGCAATAAAATAAATTAAATCTTTTTTTGTAAAAAGCATATATATATATATATAGATATTAAAACTCGAGTATTATTGGATTTGATTATCATTATGTTACTGTTGATTTACAATTTTATATAAAAATAAATCAATCACAATATATGGCTATGTATCACATTAATCCATTTATTATAATAGTAGATATAGAAAATATATTACTTGTAAAAAATATAATGTTAGAAGATAATTATTTTCCTCCAAGTATTTTTAGAAAAACATTATAGTAGTCTGAGTGTTAATGCTAAATATAATAAAAAAACTGGAATATATTTATAAATAAATTATTCCTTACTTTCTTTTTCTTTTTTTGCTCTTTCTAAGTTTTTTTGATAGTTATTGAGTAATCTCTTAAAACGACCAACCATTGCTCCACTGTAAACAGCTTTACCTGATTCAATAGTACCCAGATATGAATCTTTCATATTAAGCTTTTGAGCAAGTTGTTTTCGTGTCATACCTACTTCATTACGGTAAGCTATGATTTTTTTTGAAAGTTCTTTGGGAAAATATTTGACTTTAACACTTTCAGAATCGTCTATTTTTTGAGCTTGTGATTTACCGGGTCCTCGTTTATGTTTGACATTACTAAACTTTTTGTTAAAAATAACTGGTTTCCAATCTTGATGGGACATTAATATAATGTATATAATTAGTTTTTCAATATTTTGTATAATAAAACTCAAATTATCATACCTACAGAATTAGGATTGTTAGATAGTAATACAAAGTTGACCTACAATCTTGTAAAAACTTGAGAACTGAACATCCTAAAGATGAACTAAAATTTAAGAATTGTACAATTTATAAATAAGTTAGAATAAAATAATTTATTTTATATGTTTAAGAAATTCAGAATTAGAAGAAACTTCGTCATATAAATCTTCATGAGCCTTAATACAATTAAAGAAGATATTGGTTAGTAAATCTTGAGCAATTTTTACTTGAATAGGTTTAAAACTATTAGATAAATTGATATATTTTAAAAGGGCAATCATACCTTCAAAATTCACCATATTATTTTCTAAATATAAATTTTCTTTTTCTTTTTCATCTACATCTTCTTTCTCTGAATCACTATCAAAAAAATCAATATCATCAACTGATTCTTTAATAATAATAGATTCTTTGTTATGTAATGAGTTAAAAACGTCATTTTCTTCTTTCAGAGATTCTATTAATCTAGTATGAAGATTTTTATCTTTAATTTTCAAGTCAATAAATAAGCTTTTTAATTTAATTACAAATTTTTTTCTATTATGATAAGCTTGGTATATAAAAGTACCAATCTTACTTTCTGAACCAAAATAATGATTAATTTTATTAACTATATATTCTTCCTTTTTAATATTATTAATAATTAACTTGTTTTTAATAGAATCAAATAATTCATAGAATTTTTTCTTTTTTTTTTTATTATCATAAAAAATAACGTCTTCCCATAATATTCTAATACTATCTAATTTTTTTTTAACCATCAAGGCTCCGTTTGCAATTGAAAGGTATCTTTCTTCAGGTTTCAAAGAACACTTTTCTCTAGTTATATGATCATTTTCGTTAAATTCTATAACAATAATTTTTTTATTTTTTAGTTCTATTGAAAGATCGACTCGACTTCTAGGAAGATTAAAGTATTTAGGGTTGAGAATCATTTCTATTGTTACATTGTCGGTAAAACCTTCTGAAGAAATAAAGTTATCTCGAAGAATCTTTTTTTCAAAATCAATTAATCCAGATTTTTCATAATACTTTCCAAAGTATTTCCATAGTAACCTCCAAGCATATTGATATTTTTTCAGATAGATTTTGTTTTTATTAATAAAAACAAATATATCTTTTTTTTTATTTATTTGGTAAATTTTATTAAACTTATTACCGTTAAAGATTTTGTTTGTTTCTAAAAATAAGAGTATATTTAATGAAATATACTGCGAATTGAAAGTAAAGCTAGAATCATTTAAATATTTAAGAAAAGTTGTTTTATTAAATTTCTTATATTTTGAAATAGAAAATAAGTATTTTTTACGATTGTTAGTGTCAGTATAATTATTAACAATCAAAGAGTTCCATTTTTCACTTAATAATAAATGTTTTTCCATTAATATTGTAAAATATATTACCCTTTCAATTTTTATAATAAGAAGAACTTTGTTCTTCTTATTATAAAGTTAATAGAGAATGATAGAGAAAGCTATGCTTTCTCTATCACTCTAT
>MDSY01079008.1_pt1 | contig 32617 bp, 33 predicted proteins | sample 811131 | NCBI WGS metagenome assembly MDSY01 (sample SAMN05326643, study PRJNA326480) | marine metagenome | isolation source: seawater | place: Atlantic Ocean: South West | collected 2010 | reverse complement strand
TTGCTGTTTCATCTTTAGGTGTTTATGGAATTATAATGGGTGGTTGGGCTTCAAATTCAAAATATCCGTTTCTTGGTGCAATTAGATCCGCTGCTCAGATGGTCTCATATGAAGTATCTATAGGAATTATAATTATCAATGTTTTACTATGCACTGGTTCGCTTAATTTAAAAGAAATAGTTTTAGCTCAAAAAGACTTATGGTTTGTAATTCCTTTATTTCCTATGTTTGTAATTTTTTTTATTTCTGCTTTAGCAGAAACAAATAGACCGCCATTTGACCTGCCAGAAGCTGAAGCAGAATTAGTTTCAGGTTACCAAACTGAATATTCTGGAATGATGTATGCAATGTTCTGGCTGGGAGAGTATGCTAATATTTTGTTAATGTGTGCGATGGGTTCTGTTCTGTTTTTAGGGGGTTGGCTGCCTTTATTCGACATATTCCCCTTTAATGCTATTCCAGGTCCTATATGGATGATATCAAAAATTTTATTTTTATTTTTTTTATTTTCTATAATTAAAGTTATAGTACCAAGATATAGGTATGATCAACTAATGAGACTTGGTTGGAAAGTTTTTTTACCTTTCTCAATCTTTTATGTTGTTTTAACTGCAAGTTTTCTATTTTATTTTGATTTATTACCAACTAGGAATTTTTAATGAAATTAAATAGAATTTTAAAAACAATTTTTTTGACTGAATTTTTAATTGCTTTAATCAAAGCAACCAGGGAAATGTTTCGACCAGCAAAAACAATTAACTATCCTTTTGAAAAAGGAAAAATAAGCCCGAGGTACAGAGGTGAACACGCTTTAAGAAGATACCCGAGTGGTGAAGAAAGATGTATAGCGTGTAAACTTTGTGAAGCAGTTTGTCCTGCGCAAGCGATTACTATTGAGTCAACGGAAAGACCAGACGGAAGTAGAAAAACAACCAGATATGACATTGATATGCTCAAGTGCATATATTGTGGTCTATGTGAAGAGTCGTGCCCAGTTGAAGCAATAGTTCAAGGTCCAAACTTTGAGTTTGCTACAGAAACTCGTGAAGAACTTTATTACAATAAAAAAAAGCTTTTAGATAATGGGGACAGATGGGAGACAGTTTTGGCTAAAAATATTAAATTAGACAAGCCATACAGATAAAATGATTGCTCATTCTATATTCTTTTATTTCTTTTCATTTATAGCAATATTTTCTGCACTAATGGTTATCACATCAAGAAATACTGTTAATTCTGTATTTTTTTTAATATTAGATTTTATTTCAGTTGGCTGTTTATTTATTATGGTTGGAGCAGAATTCTTAGGTATGATTCTATTAATTGTATACGTAGGTGCTGTTGCGGTTCTTTTTTTATTTGTTGTAATGATGCTTAATGTTTCCGAACAAAAGCAATCTTGGTTTATTGGAAAAAAATCTACACATATACCATCAGGCCTAATAGTAAGTGTTCTAATATTTTTAGAGTTATTAGTAGTAACAGGTGGCTGGAAATACAAAGAAAATATCACGACCACTAGTACACTCATGATCAATCAAAACCTCTCCAACACTCATCAAATAGGCAGTGTAATGTATACAGAGTATATTTTATTTTTTCAAGTTTCAGGGGTAATTCTTTTGCTATCTATGATTGGTGCCATACTTTTAACTTATAGAAAAAGAGAGGGTGTAAAAAAACAAAGTTATATAAATCAAATCTCAAGAGAGCCCTCCTCCTCAATTGAAATGAAAACGGTAGAGTCTTTTAAGGGAGTAAAAATTGATGATTGAAATAGGACTAGGCCATTATCTTACTTTAGGAGCAATTGTTTTTTTTCTTGGAGTAATCGGAATATTTTTAAATAGAAAAAATGTTATAGTTATTTTAATGTCAATAGAGCTAATACTTTTAGCGGTTAATATAAATTTAATTGCATTTTCAATATTCTCAGGAGATATATTGGGACAAGTATTCACTATGCTTATTTTAACTGTTGCTGCAGCTGAAGCTGCAATAGGCCTAGCTATTATAGTTGTATTTTATAGAAACAGAGGATCGATTAGGGTTGAAGATATTCACGGTATGAAAGGATAAATGCATTACGCTGTATTATTTTTACCACTAGCTGGTGCTATACTTGGTTATTTCGGGAAATCTATTCTAAACTCATTTGCTGAATTAATTACAACTTTATTTACTTCATTAGCAGCAATTTTATCGATAATAATTTTTTATAAAGGTGTAAAAAACTCAGAATATGGGAACTATAAATTATTTGAATGGATAAGTTCAGGTAATTTTACCGCTAATTGGTCAATCAATATAGATCCTTTGAGTTCAGTAATGTTGGTTGTGGTTACTTTAGTTTCAGCGTTAGTTCACATCTATTCAATTGGATACATGTCAAGCGATCCACATAAACCAAGATTTATGTCTTACTTATCCCTATTTACATTCTCCATGTTAGCATTAGTTGTTTCAGATAATTTTTTACAACTTTTTTTTGGATGGGAGGGTGTAGGTTTATGTTCTTATTTATTAATTGGATTTTGGTATAAAAAAAATTTAGCAAATAATGCAGCTATTAAGGCTTTTATAGTAAATAGAATTGGGGATTTTGGTTTAGGTATTGGAATTTTTTTAATTTTTCAACAGATGGGAACCGTAAACTTTGATGAAGTTTTTCAATCAATTAATTTATATTCAGATAAAAAAATTATATTTTTAGGTTTAGAAGGTAATTTTGTAACTGTAGTTTGTTTATTTTTATTTGTTGGCGCAATGGGTAAATCGGCTCAATTTTTTCTTCATACCTGGTTACCAGATGCAATGGAAGGTCCAACACCAGTTTCTGCGTTAATACATGCAGCTACAATGGTTACTGCTGGTGTTTTTTTAGTTGTAAGGTGCTCACCTCTATTTGAATATTCAGAGTACGCCTTAAGCGTAGTTGCTATAGTTGGAATGTTTACTGCTATTTTTGCAGCCTCAGTGGCTTTAGTTCAAAATGATATTAAAAAAATAATTGCGTACTCTACATGTAGTCAATTAGGTTATATGTTTTTTGCTGCAGGAGTTGGAGCTTATCATGTTGCGATGTTTCACCTATTTACCCATGCTTTTTTTAAAGCATTACTTTTTTTAGGTGCAGGTTCAGTAATTCATGCTTTTAAAGATGAACAGGATATAAGAAACATGGGAGGTGTATGGAAAAAACTTCCATACACCCATTTTCTAATGCTAATAGGAACTTTAGCGCTCACAGGTTTTCCTTTTTTATCGGGTTTTTACTCTAAAGACGCAATAATTGAATTTGCATTTTTTAAAAACTCTACAGTGGGTAGTTACGCAACAAGCATTGGTATATTTACAGCTTTTTTGACAGCAATTTATTCTTGGAGACTCTTTTTTAAAACATTTTATGGTTCTTTTAATAACAAAAATTTTTCAATCGATGAAACTCATGACTCTCCACTTATCATGTTGTTACCACTTATTATTTTAGCGCTAGGAGCGTTATTTGCAGGGTATTTTTTTAAAGATATGTTTATTGGTCATCATAACCTAAATTTTTGGCAAGGTTCAATTTTCTTTTTAAAAGAAATTGAACACGACCAAATTCCAATTTGGTTGCTTTTAATTACCCCAACCCTTGTCATCATTGCTATACCTCTCTCATATTATTATTTTATCAAAAACGTTAACATTCTTGAAGATTTTAAAAATACTAATATTCCATTATATAATTTTTTAGTAAACAAATGGTATATAGATGAATTATACAACTTAACCATAGTCAAACCTGCAAAAAAACTAGGACTTATTTTATGGAAAAAAGGGGACCAGGACATTATCGACAAATTTGGACCAGATGGAATATCCAAAGTAATAAAATTGATATCTAATAAAGCTGTGCAGTTTCAAAGTGGGTATATTTATGACTATGCATTTGTAATGTTAATCGGGCTCTCTGCACTAATAACCTTTTTAATACTTAATTAAAATGAACTTTCCTATTTTATCAACTATTATTTTTCTTCCATTATTAGGTTCAATTTTTATCTTGGTATCTCGCGGCAATAACTTTAATAGTTCAGCTTATATTGCTATATTAACAAGTTTAGCAAACTTTTTCTTATCATTATTAGCGTGGTATTTATTTGATAATTCTATTAGTGATTTTCAATTTGTTGAGGAAAGCAGTTGGATCAGTGGGTTAATAACATTTAAGCTTGGTGTTGACGGAATTTCAATTTTATTTATTGTCCTAACTGCATTTATAACTCCGATTTGCATTATCTCATGCATTAACAGTGTTAAGGAAAGAGTTAAAGAGTTTTTATTAGCAATACTTATTTTGGAAACATTTATGATAGGTGTTTTTTGCTCACTTGACTTAGTTGTTTTTTATATATTTTTTGAAGCTGGATTAATTCCAATGTTTTTGATTATAGGTGTTTGGGGTGGTCCAAAAAGAGTATATGCAGCATTTAAATTTTTTCTTTACACATTACTTGGTTCTGTATTGATGTTAGTTGCGATAATCTCTATTTATTGGATAACAGGCACAACAGATATATTACAAATATATGAAACCAAAATACCAAAAGAATACCAGTATTTCTTATGGCTTGCTTTCTTTAGTTCTTTTGCAGTTAAGACGCCGATGTGGCCAGTACATACCTGGTTACCCGATGCGCATGTCGAAGCGCCAACAGCAGGTTCGGTCATACTGGCAGCAATTTTGCTTAAAATGGCTGGATACGGTTTTTTAAGATTCTCCATTCCAATGTTTCCAGTTGCGTCTGATTTTTTTATTCCACTTGTATTTACTTTAAGCGTTATTGCAATAATTTATACATCACTTGTAGCCTTAATGCAGGAAGATATGAAAAAGTTAATAGCCTATTCTTCCGTAGCACACATGGGATTTGTAACACTTGGTATTTTTACCTTTACTAAACAAGGGCTGGAGGGAAGTATATTTCAAATGATAAGCCACGGCTTAATCTCAGCGGCATTATTTCTTTGTGTTGGAGTTTTGTACGATCGTTTACATTCTAGATTGATAAGCGTGTACGGTGGAGTTGTAAATTATTTACCTAAATTTTCTTTTATATTTATCGTATTTGTTTTAGGAGGCTTAGGCCTACCTGGTACAAGCGGTTTTCTTGGAGAATTTTTAGTCTTAATTGGAGCATTTCAAAAGAATTATCTAGTAGCTCTACTTGCAAGCGTAGGAGTTATTTTAGGTGCAGCATATATGTTGTGGCTAGCTAAAAGAGTTATATTTGGCGAAACTAAAAACACAAAAATTAAGGAAATAAAAGATATTAATTTTTCTGAAGGAATTATTCTTTCTATATTAGCTTTAACAGTAATATTTTTTGGTTTTTATCCTCTTCCTTTAATAAGTACTATGAGTGTTTCGGTGGATAATTTAATTAATAATTACAATATGGATTTAGTTCAAAGTATGGTGATACAAGAATGATAAATAATTTAGAAATATTATTACCAGAATTATTTTTATTCACTTCAATACTAATTGTTTTAATGGTAGGAGTTTTTCAAAATAATAGTTATAATTTAGTTAACAAGTTGTCATTATTAATTTTACTTGTAACCATTTTGATTTTGTTGAATGATAATAATGAGGTTTTTAAAGTATTTTCTAATTCTTTTATTAAAGACGGTTATTCTAATTTTATTAAAATATTAATTCTTATATCTAGTATGTTTGTTTTAAACTTGTCACAAACATTTATTAAAGAAAACAATATTAATAAATTTGAGTACCCAATCATTATATTACTTTCAATTCTTGGTATGTTCTTTATGGTTAGTTCTAATGACCTAATTCTTTTTTATCTGGGACTTGAATTACAGTCACTGGCTCTTTATATCTTAGCAGCAATTGACAGAGACAACACCAGATCTACAGAAGCAGGTCTTAAGTATTTTATTCTAAGCGCATTATCTTCTGGCTTACTTCTTTATGGGTGCTCTCTACTCTATGGATTTACCGGATCAACAAATTTTGACATTATCTCATTAAAGTTGACTTCTGAAAATACAGGAGCTGTTTTTGCCATGGTGTTTGTTTTAGTTGGGTTAGCTTTTAAAATTTCAGCAGTTCCTTTTCATATGTGGACACCGGATGTTTATGAGGGTTCGCCAACGTCTATAACAAGTTTTTTTGCAGTTGTACCAAAAGTTGCGGGTTTAGCTGTGCTAATAAGATTCATGCAAACGCCATTTCAAAATATTTTAATAGAGTGGCAAACAATTATTATTTTCATTTCAATAGGATCAATGATTTTAGGAGCAGTAGCCGCAATAGGACAAAGTAATATCAAAAGATTAATGGCTTATAGTTCTATAGGGCACATAGGATTTGCTTTAGCGGGCGTAGCAACGGGAACGATTTCAGGATATGAAAGCTCAATAGTTTACATTTGCATATATGTAATTATGAACATAGGTGCTTTTGGATGTATTTTTATGATGAAGATTGATGGAAAGTATAGTGAGCAAATAAATGATCTTTCAGGTATTTCAAAAAAGAATCCTTTAATTGCAATTTCTTTTTTAATTATATTGTTTTCATTAGCTGGCATTCCTCCTTTAGGAGGTTTTTTTGCAAAATTTTTTATTTTCATGTCTGTTATTGAAAATGAAATGTACACTTTAGCGATATTAGGTTTGTTAACTACAGTTGTTTCTGCTTTTTATTATCTTAAAATAATTAAAATAATTTACTTTGATGAGATGAAAAACACTTTGGATCAAGTCAAAGATATTAATGTTTCTGGAACAGTTTTAATTAGCTGTTTAATATTAATTAGTTTTTTCTTATATCCTTCCTTTTTAAACAATATTATAAGTGTAATATTTATTAATTAATGAAACTAACAATTTCAAAACTACGTAGAGTAAAAAGTACTAATGATGAAGCCATTAAATTAATTAAAAAGAATAAAAGTAAAATAGGAATTTTGTTAGCTGAATTTCAAGATAAAGGCAGAGGCACTATGGGAAAAAAGTGGGTTTCTTTACATGGTAATCTTTTTTTTTCTATATATTTTCAGTTAGACTACAGTAAAATTAAATTAAATCAAATTACAATTTTGAACCCTCATATAATAAAAAATATATTCAAAAAATATTCTAAATATAAAGTTCGTATAAAAAAACCAAATGATATATTAATTAAAAAAAAAAAATTATGTGGAATTCTTCAAGAAGTTATTGATCATAAAACAAAAAAATATTTAATAATTGGAATTGGTATAAATACGATGATCAATCCTAAAAATAAAAATTTTAAATCCACTTCTTTGACAGATTGTTCAAGCAAAACTATAAAGAATCAATTAATTCTAAAAGATATTAAAGACTCTTATGAAAAATTTATATCTGATATAACTAAATATAATTTTTCTTATTTAAAAAGAAATATTTGTAAAAATTAATATGAATTATTTAGTTGGAGACATAGGAAACACATTAACAAAAATATCGTTACTGAATCAAAAGTTAAAAATAATTAAATCCTATTTTATTGAAACCAAAAAACTATATTCAGAAAAAATAAGAAAAACTTTTTTAAATAAAATTATTAAAAAAAGTATTAATAAAAAAATATTATTCTCAAGCGTTGTTCCGTTAATTTTTAAAGAAATTAAAATTGAATTATCCAGAAAAAATTTCTGTCTTTATGAAATTAAACAGTTAAATATTAAAACTATAATTAGACTAAATGTTGAAAAAATTAAGCAAGTTGGGTCAGATAGGATTGCCAACGCCATTAGTTCTTACAGCAATTACAAAGAAGATTGTCTTGTAATCGATTTTGGTACTGCAACAACATTTGATATAATAAGAAAAGAGGGCATTTATGAAGGTGGAGTAATAGCCCCAGGAATATCATCTTCGATAGACAGCTTGTATAGTGCCACTGCATTGCTACCTAAGTTAAATTTAAAAAATTCTACTAAAATATTTGGAAAAAATACAAAAGACGCACTAAACGCGGGTTTTTTATGGGGTTACCAGGGGTTAGTTAATAATATTATAGATAAAGTAAGTAAAAAGCACAAAAGTAAATTTAAAATCATTTTAACTGGTGGATACGCCAATTTATTTAAAAAATATTTACTAAGAAGGTGCTTAGTTGATCAAAACATTACTATCAAAGGTGTTATAAAAATATATAAAGATTTATTACTATGAAAAAAGAAGAATTAATTTTCTGTCCTTTAGGCGGCTCAGGAGAAATTGGAGCCAATATGAATTTATATGCTTATGGACCAGAGAATGAAAAAAAATGGATAATCGTTGATATGGGTGTAACTTTTGCTGACGACTCTATACCTGGTATTGATCTTATATATCCCGATCCTGGTTTTATTTTAGAAAACAAAAATGATCTATTAGGCATAGTTTTAACGCACGCTCATGAAGATCATATTGGTGCCGTTGCACATATTTGGCCTAAATTAAATTGTAATATTTATGCCACTCCTTTTACAGCAGCTTTAATTAAAGAGAAATTTAAAGAAAAAAAAATTGATATTTCTCGACATCTTAAAACCGTTCGATTAAATGGAAAAATTAAATTAGGGAAATTTGAGATAGATTTTATAACCTTAACACATTCTATTTTAGAACCTAATGGCTTAAGTATTACCACACCTGCAGGAGTGATTTTGCATACAGGAGATTGGAAAATAGATCCAAATCCTTTAATTGGAGAAAATGTAGATGAGCAAAAATTAAAAGAAATAGGCAACAAAGGAGTTATAGCAATGATTTGCGACTCAACAAACGTTTTTAGTGAAGGAAGAGCCGGATCAGAGTCTGACGTTAGAGAAAGTCTTGTAAGAATAATGGAAAACAAGTTAAAAAAAATTATAGTTACCTCATTTGCATCAAATGTTGCAAGAATGGAAACAATTTTTTATTGTGCTAAAAAAACTGGAAGAAACATTTGTTTAGTTGGAAGGTCGATGCACAGAATATACAAAGCGGCAAAACAATGTGGTTATTTGGGAAATATGATTGAACCCATCGAACCTAGAGATGCTAAAAAAATTTCTAGAGATAAAATAATTTATCTTTGTACTGGTAGTCAAGGCGAGCCTATGGGAGCAATGAATAGAGTAGTTAATGGAATTCATCCCGATGTTTATTTAGAGGAAGGAGATACTGTTATTTTTTCTTCAAAAATTATTCCTGGTAATGAAAAAAAACTTTATCACTTACAAAATGAAATAACAAAAGCTAATGTGGAAATAATTACTGAAGAAAATGCTTTTGTACATGTTTCTGGCCATCCAAACAGAGACGATCTTAAAGATATGTACAAGTGGGTAAAGCCTAAATGTATAATACCAGTTCACGGTGAACATAGACATATGAAAGAACATGTGGCTTTTGCAAAAAAAATGCAAATACCTCAAACACTACAAGTTGAAAATGGAGATATAATTAGAATTTTTCCAGGAAAAAAACCAGAAATAATTGATAAAGCGCCCTCTGGTAGAATTTATTTAGACGGGAATGTGGGAGTGTCATCAGAATCGCAGTCAATTAAAGAAAGAAAAAGTCTTTCACTTAACGGTTATTTAGAGGTTACTCTTATTGTGTCAAACAATGGAAAAATAAAAAAACCGGTAATTTCTTATAAGGGTATACCAGAAGTAGAAGTAGGAGAAAATTTTGTTTTCGACATGGAGGATGAAATAAATAATATTTGCAGAACCTTTTCTTTGGAAAGTAAAAGTCAGGAAAAGAACTTAATCGAACTATTAAAACAAAATTGTAGAAGAATTATAAGAAGTAAAACAGGTAAAAAACCTTATACAAATATTAATATTGCAAGAATTTAATGGGTATAACTGGATCTTTAATAGTTTTCATATGTATTTGGTGGATTGTTTTTTTCTCTGTTTTACCTATGGGAATCACATCTCAAAAAAATAAATTTAAAGAAAGTATCTCAGGAAATGATCCTGGAGCCCCTAAAAACCCTAAAATAGCTAAAAAATTTACAATTTCGACAATAATTACTACAATAATTTTTATAGGAATATATTATATGGTAGATAATAATTTTTTAAACTTAAGGGAGCTTCTTCAGTAATGCTGCTATCAAAATTATTTATACCTATAACTAAAGATTTGCCATCTGATGCAAAAATAAAATCTCATCAACTTATGTTAAGAACGGGGATGATTAAGCAATCTTCTTCTGGAATATACTCATGGTTGCCCCTTGGTTTTAAAGTCATGAAAAAAATAGAGCAAATTGTTAGAGAAGAGCAGAACAGTATAGGTGCACAAGAAATGTTAATGCCAACAATACAGTCTGCTGATCTATGGAAAGAAAGTGGGAGATACGAAGATTACGGTGAAGAAATGTTAAGAATTAAAGACAGACAAGGTAGAGAAATGCTTTATGGACCCACTAACGAAGAGCTAATAACTGATATATTCCGATCAAGTATTAAATCTTATAAATCATTACCACAAATACTTTACCATATTCAATGGAAGTTTAGAGACGAGGTAAGACCAAGGTTTGGTGTGATGAGATGTAGAGAATTTTATATGAAAGATGCTTACTCATTCGACTTAGATGAAACTTCTGCAGTAAAATCTTATAATAAAATGTTTTTTTCTTATCTTAAGACATTTGAAAGATTAGGTTTAAAGGCCATTCCGATGGCTGCGGATACCGGACCTATTGGCGGAGATCTTTCACATGAGTTTATTATATTGGCGGAAACTGGTGAAAGTAAAATATATGCTGATAAAAAAATATTTAATATTGATATTAATAAATATAAATTAGATATGAATTCATTAGAAAAGATCAGAAAAGATTTTTCATCTATATATGCAGTTACTGACGAAAAATTTGATAATAAAATATTTGATAAAGAAGTGGCTAAAGATAATCAAATTATAACAAAGGGTATAGAAGTTGGTCACATTTTTTATTTTGGAGAAAAGTATTCTAAAGCTTTAAAATGCTTAATTGATTTACAAGGGGGCAAAAAAAATACTGTAAAAATGGGCTCTTATGGAATAGGAGTTTCCAGGCTTGTTGGCGCAATCATAGAAGCAAAGTACAATGGCAATGTAATGAAGTGGCCAAAGTCAGTCTCACCTTTTGCTGTAGTAATTATTCCAAGTATGAATAAAAATAACGTTCAAAATCTAATAAAAGCTAAAGAAATATACCAAGAACTTAAAGAACAAAATATTGACGTATTGTTAGATGATGTTGATGAAAACATGTCAACTAAATTTAAAAAACATGACTTAATAGGAATACCCTATCAAATTATTATCGGATCAAAATCAGATGAAAATAAATTTGAATTTAAAGAAGTTAATGATGAAAGTAAAATGATAAGTTTAGAGGAAATTAAAAAAGAACTTAAAAAATAAATTGTTTAATAAAACTGAAAGATTAATATCATTAAGAAATCTTAGGCCTAAAAAAAAAGAAGGTTTTCTAAAAGTAATTTCAATTTTTTCTTTTTTAGGAATAGCTCTTGGTGTTTCTATATTAATAGTAGTTATGTCAGTTATGAATGGTTTTAGAGTAGATTTGACAAATAAAATACTAGGTCTTAATCCCCATCTGATAATAAAACCCTATGACACCACTATTGATAACAATTTTAAGTCATTATTAAAAAAGAAATATCCAGATTCTAAAATCAAGATGTCATATAGCGGCGAAGGTGTCGCCATGAGCAAGGAACTAGTAAAGGGAGTTATGGTAAAAGGTGTTTTTAAAAAAGAAATTAATAAGTCAGATTTTTTAATAAACAAACTCGTAAAAGGTAGTTTTAAAAATTTTGAAAAAGGAACAGTTTTTATTGGAAATGAGCTTGCAATAAGCCTAGGAATTACTATTGGAGAAAAAATTAATCTAATGTCCTCAGCTTTTTTGATTACGCCCATTGGCAGCGTCCCCAAACAAGATTCTTACACTGTGTCAGGTATATTTGTAACTGGTTTTTACGAATTTGATCAAAATTTAGTTTTTTTAAACATAAACGATTCACTTTCATTTTTTAACAAATCTTCAAAAGATTTAAACTTGAACATGTATTTGGACGATCCTTTAAAAGCCGATCAGTATAAAAAAGAAATTATGAATTTAAGTAATGATTATTATATTTATTCTTGGACAGATTTAAACAAATCCTTTTTTAACGCATTAAAAGTTGAACGGAATGTGATGTTTATTATATTAACATTGATAATAATTGTTGCAGCTTTTAATATTATATCAGGTCTCACAATTTTGATTAAAAACAAAACTAAGGAAATAGCAATTCTAAGAACTATGGGTCTTAGCAGTTCATCGATAACAAAATCCTTTTTTTTAACAGGTTTCACAATTGGTTTTCTTGCAACGGTTACAGGAATTGTAGTAGGAACATTATTCTCCTTTTATATTGAGGAAATTCGCTTATTTATTTCCACTGTTTTTAATCTAGAAATTTTTCCAGCTGAAATATATTTCTTAGATACAATGCCAAGTGAAATTAACCCAATGTCTATTGGTATAATATTTATTTTTTCTATTATAATAACTTCAATGGCATCTTTCTTCCCCGCAAGGATGGTGTCTAAAATGAATACTATAAACGCTTTAAAGTATGAATAAAAATTTAGTTGAATTTAAAAAAATTAATAAATCTTTCAAACATAAGAATGGTCTAATTAAAATTTTTAAAAATATAAATTTTTCTATCAAAAGAGGAGAACTAGTAGCTTTAATTGGCCCCTCAGGTTCTGGAAAATCTTCATTAATTCATCTTTTGGCTTTATTGGACAAACCAACGTCTGGTGAGATTATTTTAAACGGTTTAAATTCAAAAAATTTTAACTCTGAGGACATAGATAGATTAAGAAGAAAAAAAATTTCTGTAATTTTTCAAAATAACAATCTACTTTCGGACTTTACTGCAGTAGAGAATGTATTAATGCCCTTAATTATTAGAAACGAAAACTATAAAACTTCACTAGAAAAAGCAAAAAAAGCTCTAAAAGTAGTAAAGCTTTCAAATAGGCTTAATCACTTTCCAAATGAACTTTCTGGCGGAGAACAACAAAGAGTTGCAATAGCGAGAGCCTTGATTTCAGAAACAGAATTAGTTCTTGCTGATGAGCCTACAGGAAACTTAGATTTTAAAACATCTCAAGAGGTTTTTTCTTATTTTATAAAACTTAAAAAGCTTAATAAAACAGTTTTGTTTGCAACCCATAATAGAGAGCTTGCCAACAAGGCAGATTACAAGTTGAGTATTTTTGATGGTATTATAAAAAGAATGAATGGCTAAAACACAAAAAGAATTTGTTAACTTTAAAGTCCATACTCAATATTCTATATGCGAAGGTGCTATTAAGATTGATGAGTTGTCAGACTATTGTAAGACAAACAAAGTTAAATCTATAGGTTTATGCGATAACTATAACATGTGTGGTGCTTTAGAATTTGCTGAAAAAATTAGCAAAGTTGGCACTCAGCCAATTATAGGAACTCAAATTAATTTTGAGGTTGCGGGCATAATTGGTAAACTTCCTTTATTTGCTAAATCCGAAGCTGGATATAAGAATTTAATAAGTCTTTCTTCCAAAAGTTATTTAAAATCTGACAGAAAGAGCGATCCACATTGTAAAGCTGAAACATTAGAAAGTTCATGTAATGAGCTAATACTTCTTAGTGGAAATCAAAATGATTTGTACGGAAAGTTATTTAAACTTAACAAACTTAAAGTTATTGAACAAAGTATTGATAAAATTCAAAAAATATTCAAAGATAGGTTTTATATTGAAATTCAAAGACATAATGATCCTGGTGAAAAACTTTTTGAAAATTACCTAATACAACTATCTAATAAATTTAAACTTCCTTTAATTGCTAGTCAGGAAACATATTATATGAAAGAAAACATGTATGAGGCTCATGATGCGCTTACTTGCATAGGTTCAAAATCTTTTGTTGATGATCCGCAGAGAGTAAAATTAAACAATACCCACTTTATTAAAAAAAATGAAGATCTATCTAATTTATTTCAAGACATACCTGAGGCATTAGAGAACAATTACAATTTTCCTTTTCGTTTTAATTTTAAACCTAAGAAATCTTCACCAAAACTTCCTTCAATTGAGACAGAAAAAAATACAAATGTTGAAAGTGAGCTTTTGGATCAGGCTAACAAAGGTTTAAAAAATCGATTAGACAATTATGTTACAAAAAAGCAACCAATTAATAATAAAGAAAATATTTTAAAAGTTTATGAAGATCGCCTTCAACATGAATTACAAATAATCAATTCAATGGATTATGCCAGTTATTTTCTTATTGTGTCTGACTATATACGATGGTCTAAAAAAAATAATATTCCTGTAGGTCCAGGCAGAGGTTCTGGAGCTGGCTCTTTAGTAGCGTACTGTTTAGATATTACCGACGTTGATCCAATTGAATTTGATTTAATATTTGAAAGATTCTTAAATCCAGATCGAATTTCGATGCCTGATTTTGATATTGATTTTTGTGAAGAAAAAAGAAACTTAGTTTTTGATTACTTAAAATCTAAATACAAGAATGGCGTAGCTCATATAATTACATTTGGGAGGCTAAAAGCAAGAATGGCCATCAGAGATGTGGGTAGAGTTTTGGGGTTACCATATGGACATGTTGATAAAATTAGCAAAATGATACCATTTGATCCTTCTCGACCACTTACATTACAAGAATCAATTGATAGAGAACCAAGGTTTAAAGAAGAAATAAGAAACAATAAAAAAGTAGAAAAGTTAATAGAACTGTCTTTAAAACTAGAAGGTCTAATTAGAAATATGGCAACTCATGCCGCCGGTGTTGTTATAGCTGGCGATACACTTTCAGAAGAAGTTCCATTATACAAAGACAACAGTTCAAATCTAATCTTACCATCAACTCAATTTGACATGCATTCATCAGAAAATGCTGGGTTAGTTAAATTCGATATACTTGGATTGACTGCATTAACCGTTATTAGCAAAACTTTAAAGATGCTAGCTATTAAAAATATAAATCTAGATATAGAAAAAATAGATCTAAAAGATCAAGCCGTTTTTAAGATGCTTTCAACTGGGGAAACCACAGGTCTGTTTCAGCTGGAAAGCACTGGTGTTAGAGAGACGTTGAGACAAATGAAGCCCAATAAATTTGATGACATTGTTGCCTTAGTTGCTTTGTATAGACCTGGACCAATGAGCAATATTCCAACCTATAACGATTGTAAAAATGGTAAAAAAAAACCTGACTATATTCACGAAACATTAGAAAAAATATTGAAACCAACGTACGGAATAATTGTTTATCAAGAACAAGTGATGCAAATTGCTCAAACTTTAGCAGGCTTTACCGCAGGTGAAGCTGATATTTTAAGAAAGGCAATGGGGAAAAAAAAACGTGCAGAGTTAGAAAAACAAAAAGAAAAATTTGTTAACGGAGCTATAAAAAATGGAATTAAAAAAGATGTAGCTAATTATGTTTTTACAAAAATCGAACCTTTCGCAGAATATGGTTTCAATAAAAGCCATGCGGTTGCATATGCGTTAATTGCTTTTCAAACAGCCCACTTAAAAACACATTATAAAGAAGAGTTTATAGCTGCTTCTATGTCTACCTCATTAACAAATACAGATAAATTAAGAGAATACGTTGAAGAGTTAAAAAGATTAAATGTTAAAGTAGTAAGACCAGATCTAAATAGTTGTGTAGCTGATTTTAAGGCAGAGACAAATAAAATATTTTATGGTTTAGGCGCCATTAAGAGTGTTGGCTTTGAAGCAATTTCCAATATTGTAAAAGAAAAAGAAAAAAATGGTGATTTTAATTCCATAGAAGACTTCATAAATAGGGTTAACCCTAAAGACATCAACAAGCTACAACTTGAAGGTTTAGTAAAAGCTGGAGCTTTTGATAAATTAGAAGTTAATAGAAAAAAACTATTTAGCTCTATACCAAAAATAATTTTATCAATAAAAAACCAACACGAAGATAAGATAAGTAATCAATCAAGCTTATTTGATAGCTTACCAGATTCACAAATTCAAACTTTTGAATTTGAAAGCGATGATTCTTGGACAAAAAAAGAACTATTAATAGAGGAATTTTCTTCTTTAGGTTTTTATATTTCCGACCACCCATTAAATGAGTACAAGGAGATTTTTTTACAATTAAAAATTAAGACTTATAAAGAGTTTATGTCAGATGTCTCTAGTGAAAGTTTAGTTGCTGGAACAATAATGTCTATTCAAGAAAAAAAAAGTTCGAAAGGCACACCTTTTGCAATCATTAAGTTTAGCGACACTTCTAGTGAATTTGAATTATTTGTTTTTTCAGACCTTTTGACTTCTAACAGAGAAATATTAAAAGAGTCGAATTCGTTTGTAATGACACTTCATAAGGACAAAGTTTTTTCAGAAAACGCTCAGAGAAGAGTTAATATTAGAAAAATTTTAGATCTTAATCAAATAATTAACAAGCCTTATGAAAAAGTTTCTATAGAATTAACAGAAGATTTTGATATGCAGGAGCTCAAAGAAGCGCTAAAAGAGGAAGGGGAGACAGAAATTAAGATTATAATCAAAGAAAAAAACAAGTCTTTAGCCTTTAAATTGGAAAAACCAAGGAAGTTTGATTTAAGTATATTTAAAAATGTAAAAAATAAGCAATATGTTAAAAAAATAAGTTTTTAGAAGCTTGATCTTTAATCATTTTAACTATATTAAATGCATAATTTCGCACACAGCAATAAGGGCATAATGCCCTACCGGTCCATGTTTGGAATAGCTGTGGTGGATTAACCGGAAAAAAATATGAACGTACCAGAAGTAAATATTAAACAGTTATTAGAAGCAGGGGTTCACCTAGGTCATAAAACACTACGATGGAATCCAAAAATGAAAGAATATATTTTTGGGGAAAAGAACTCTATTCATATTATTGATTTAACACAAACTGTCGAATTCATGAAAAGCGCTCTTTCAGAAGTGCATAAATGTATATCAACTGGAGGAAAAATATTAATTGTTTCAACAAAGAAGCAAGCCTCAGAACAAGTAAGTTTACTAGCCAAGGAAACAGATCAATTTTTTGTTAATTATAGATGGTTAGGTGGAATGTTAACAAATTGGAATACTATTCAAAACTCTATAAAGCGTATGCAGTACTTGGAAACAAGTTTATCTAAAGAAGATACAGGTTTTACAAAAAAAGAAATACTAAAACTAGGAAAAGAAAGAGATAAATTACAAAGATCATTAGGCGGAATAGCATCAATGAAAAAAATCCCTGAAATGATATTTATTATAGATACAAATATAGAGTCGCTTGCCGTAAAAGAAGCAATTAAATTAAAAATCCCAATAGCAGCAATACTAGACACAAACTCAGATCCTACAGATATTCAATTTCCAATTCCAGGAAACGATGATGCCAGAAGATCGATAAATTTATATTGCGACTTATTAAAAAATACCATTATAAACGCAGCTAAATTTGTGGTTACAAAAGAAGAACCAAAAAAAGTTACAAAAGAAAAAAAACTTATAAATCAAGAAATAAAAAAAATAGTTAAAAAAACTAAATAACTAATATTCACTTATTAAATGTCCAATAAAGAACTTTTAGATAATATAAAAAAATTAAGAGAAATTACTGGAGTGGGGTTTAAAGATTGTAAACTCGCTATAGATGAAAGTAATGGTGATATAGAAAAATCAATAGAATTTTTACGAAAGAAAGGTATTGCTAAAGCCACAAAAAAAATGAGCAGAACAGCATCTGAAGGGCTTGCTTTAGTCCATCATCATGAGGGTGCAATTTCTATAATAGAAATTAATAGTGAAACAGATTTTGTTGCAAAAAATGAGGACTTCATTTCTTTTTGCAAAGAAATCTCCGAAATATGTTATAATCAAAAAGGTGACATTGAAAAGATTAATTTATCAAATATGAAAAACAAAGTGAGTGTTAAAGATAATTTAATCGATTTAATAGCAAAAATAGGAGAAAAAATTACTTTAAGAAGAGCTAAATTTTTTGATAAATCTGATGGTTTTAATTTTTATTACGTACACAGCGCTATAGAAGAAAAAATTGGTAAAATTGTATCAGTCGTTAAACTTGGAAATATAAAAGAAGAAGAAAAACTTATTGGAAGTAAACTTGCAATGCATATTGCCGCCTCAAATCCACTTTCAATAAATAAGGAAAATTTAAATAAAGACATAATAGAAAAAGAGTTAGAAATTATAAAAGCAGAGATCATTAATTCAGGCAAAAAAGAAGAAATGGTAGAAAAAATTTCCCAAGGAAAAATTAACAAATTTATTTCAGATAACACACTGTTAAATCAACCCTGGATCATGGATCCAAAATTGAAAGTTTCTGATATAATAAAAGGTATTAAAGTGCTAGATTTTATTAGATATAAAGTTGGCGAAGGAATTTAAAATTAATGAGCTCAGAATTTAATGATAAGAGCTATTCAATTAAAATGGAAAAGACTATTCAGTCTTTTAAAAAAGATATCACAACATTAAGAACAGGTAGAGCTAATGTATCAATGTTAGATATGATCAAAGTAGATGTTTATGGCCAGCAAATGCCAATAAACCAAGTGGCAACTGTTAGCGTGCCTGAAGCTAGAATGATATCAATACAAGTATGGGATCAAACTAATGTAACGTTAGTTGACGCAGCGATACAAAAGTCTGATATCGGTATAAATCCTCAAGTAGATGGTCAGTTAATAAGAATTAGAATTCCAGACTTAACAGAAGAAAGAAGAAAAGAATTAGTAAAAAATTTAAAATCCATGGGCGAGAAAAGCAAAATTGCTGTCAGAAATATTAGAAGAGATGCGAATGAAGAAATAAAAAAATTACTTAAAGAAAAAAAAATAAGTGAAGATGAAAATAAATTATTTGAAAAAAATAATCAAAAAATTACAGATGATAATATTAGTAGTATTGATAAAATATTAGAAGAAAAAGAAAAAGAAATACTTCAAATATGAATAAAATAAGCCACGTTGCCTTTATCATGGACGGTAATGGAAGGTGGGGAAAAAAAAGAAATAAAGGTAGAAATTTTGGCCATCTTAACGGTGTGAAAACTGTTAAAAAGATTGTTGAGGCCTCAATTAAAAATAATATCCCAATTATAACATTTTATGTATTTTCAACAGAAAATTGGAGAAGGCCAAAAAAAGAAATTTATTTTTTATTCAATTTAGTAAAATTATATTTCAAGCAAGATTTGAATAATGTAATTAAAAATAGAATTAAAATTAATGTAATTGGAAAGACAAAATATCTTCCAAAATCTGTTCAGAATGTTCTTGAAACTACAACAGAAAAAACTAAAGATAATAAAAAAATAATTGTAAATTTAGCACTTAATTACGGTTCTAAAACTGAAATAATAGATTCCTTAATTAAGTCCGTTAATAGCAAAAAAAAGATCACTGAAGATTTAATAAACAAGAATCTTTATACAAAAAATCTACCTAATCCTGACATATTAATTAGAACAGGTGGACAAAAAAGACTGAGTAATTTTATGTTATGGCAACTTGCCTATGCAGAGCTTTATTTTATTGATAAGCTGTGGCCAGATTTTAATGAACGAGATTTAAAAAAAATAATAACCAATTTTAAAAACGTTAAACGTAATTATGGTAAAATTTAAATGACCGCAGAACTAAAAAAAAGAGTAATCACATCAACCTTACTTTTTAGTGGACTGATTTTAATGTTTTACAATAATTTTTTCTTAGTTTATTTTTTAATTATTATATTTTTATATTCGTTTTTAGAATTTTCATCTCTTATTAATAAGATTTACTTTAAGAGAAAACAAATACAATTAACTTTAAATTCAATATTTATAGTGTATTTATTTGCCTATGTTTCATTATTTTGCCTACTTAACCAAATTATAGAATTTAAATTATTAATTTTCTTTTGTATTTTAGTATGTATTTCTTCAGACATAGGAGGGTTATTTTGCGGAAGAATATTCAAAGGAAGGAAATTAACAAAAATTAGCCCAAACAAAACACTGTCAGGAAGCATCGGTTCTTTTATTTTTTCTTTATTACTCTCACTTTTATTTTCATTGACTATTTTTCAAAATATAAATTCAATTAAATTAATTACATTAGCTATGTTTGTTTCTTTAGGCTGTCAAGTAGGTGATATTTTTTTTTCTTTCTTAAAAAGAAAAGCTAAAGTAAAAGATACAGGAAATATACTTCCCGGTCATGGTGGTATATTGGATAGGATTGACGGAGTCTTAATTGGCATACCTTTCGGTATAATTTCAACTGCTTTAATTGGTGTTTAAAAATGAAAATTAGAATTTCGATTCTAGGTTCAACGGGATCTATTGGTAAAACTTCACTTAAAATTTTATCAATTAAAAAAAATTCCTTTATATTAAACACTCTTGTAGCTAACAAAAACTACAAAGAAATTATCAGTCAAATTAAAGTATTTAAGCCTAAAAATTTTATAATTACCAATCAGAATATATACAATAGAGTTTTAAAAAAATTTAATAATAATAGAATTAAAATCTATCATAATTATAATTTTTTAAAAAAAGAAAAAAAAAAAGAAGATATTACGATCTCTGCAATCCCCGGTTTAGCTGGTCTTGAACCCACAATTGAATATATTAAAAAAAGTAAAAAAATTTTAATAGCAAATAAAGAATCTATTATATGTGGTTGGGATGTAATCAAAACACTAGCTAAAAAAAACAAGACAAAAATTACATCAATAGACTCAGAACATTTTTCTATAAATAAACTTATTTTAAATCATAGTATAAACGAAATAGATAAAATTTACATAACTGCATCCGGTGGCCCTTTTTTAAATTTACCAATTCATAAATTTAAAAATATAAAACCATCTGATGCTATAAAGCATCCGAAATGGTCAATGGGAAAAAAAATTTCAATTGACTCAGCAACTTTAATGAATAAAGTTTTAGAATTACATGAAGCCTATAAGCTATTTAAAATTGATCCAATTAAATATGATGTCATCATTCACCCGCAATCTCTTGTCCATGCTATTGTGAAATTTAAAAATGGGTTAACTAAATTTCTTTACCACGAACCAAATATGATCGTACCAATAGCAAATGCTATATTTGAGTCTAAGATAAATATTAAAGACTTTATAAATTATAAACCCAGAAAAATTTTAATAGAGAATCTAGAATTTAAGCCCGTAGACAGAAAAAGGTACCCAGTAATCGGCCTGGTACCTAAATTGAACAAGTATGTTTCTTCAACAATAATTATAAATGCGGCTAATGAAATATTAATTGATGAGTTTTTAAAAAAGAAGATTAGTTTTAATTCAATTTCTAAGTATTTATTCCTAGTTTTAAAAGATAAAAATTATAAAAAATATGCTATACAAAGACCAATAAATTTAGGTATTATTTATATGATTGATAAATGGTCAAGAAAAACAATAAAAAAAATAATATATAGAAGTAAGTAAAATGAAAATTTTTTTAATTAACCTTTTGTTGCTACTCTTTTTTAGTACACTTAGTGCTGAAATTGTAAAAAATATCGAGATATCAGGTAACGACCGATATAGTAAAGAGACTATTATTGTTTATGGGGATATCAAAATTAATAATGATTATTCCCCGATAGATCTTAATAAAATTTTACAAGATCTTTACTCAACAAATTTTTTTAAAACAATTAATATAGATTTAGAAAATAATACTTTAAAAATAAATGTAACTGAATATGAAACCATAAACGATATTAATATAGTAGGTGAAAAAGCAAAAAAAATTAAAGAAGCGATCCTTAAGAGCATACAACTAAAAAAAAATAATGGTTTTATAAAAAGTTATCTTTCAGAAGATGTAGATGCCATGAAAAATCTTTATGCATCACTGGGCTATAATTTCGCAAAAATTGATGCAAAAATAGAAAGATTTACAGGTAACAGATTAAACTTAATTTTTACTGTTGTTAGGGGAGAAAAAACTAAAATAAGAAATATTTACTTCATTGGTGATAAAAAAGTTAAATATACAACTCTTAGAGATATCATTGTTTCTCAAGAACATAAATTCTGGAAATTTTTATCGTCCAGCACTAATCTTAATAATGCAAATATAGAGTTAGATAAGAGACTTTTAGAAAATTATTATAAATCGATAGGGTACTATGACGTAAAAATTGTTTCTACTAACGCTGAAATAAGTCAAGAAAATGAAACTACCTTAACATATAATATTAATGCTGGAAAAAGATATAGAATTACCAAAATTAGTACCAATGTAAAAGATCCTTTGGATAAGACTTTATTTTCTTCTTTGAACAAAGAGTACATTAAGATCGTAGGAAAATACTATTCTCCTTTTTTAATTACAAAACTTTTAGATAGATTAGATTTATTAATTGATGATAAAGAACTGCAATTTGTTGAGCACTCTATAAGTGAAAGTATTGAAGGTGATAGTATAGAAATTAAAATAAATGTTTATGAAGGTAAAAAGCAATTAATAGAAAGAATTAATGTTAAAGGAAACACAGTTACAAATGAAGAAGTGATTAGATCAGAACTTTATCTAGACGAGGGCGATCCTTTTAACAAACAAAAATTCCAAAAATCTATTTTAAATTTAAAATCTAGAAATTTATTTGGTGAAGTTAAAACAGAGATTAAAGATGGAACCTCTAGTGATTTAAAGATAATTGATGTAATCGTTGAAGAAAAGCCAACTGGTGAAATTAGTGCTGGAGCAGGAATAGGAACGACAGGCGGATCATTTAGCTTTAGAGTAGCTGAGAATAATTGGCTTGGTAAAGGTCTTAAGGTTTCAACTTTTATTGACGCCAAAAAAGAGTCTTTAAAAGGAGCTTTTACTATATCAGATCCTAATTTTAGATATTCTGGAAATTCACTTGATTACTATATAAGTAACACCAAAACTGACTCAAAAACATCAGGATATGAAAATACACTAATTGCATCTGGTCTTGGTACTAGCTTTGAGCAATACCAAGATATATTTATATCACCTGGAGTAAGTCTAAGATTAGATGATTTGAAGGTAAATAGCACAGGTTCAGCCGGATTAAAAAAACAAGCAGGCACTTTTACAGAATTAGCTTTTGATTACGGTGTTGCTGTAGACAAGAGGAACAGTCGTTATAAGCCTACTGACGGGTATTTTTCTAAGTTTAATCAAGGCCTTCCGTTATACGCAGATTCACCTTTCATTATTAACACCTACCAGTACAGTGCTTACAAAGCTCTTAGTGCTGATTTAATTGGATCAATAAAATTTTACGGTAGCGCTATTAACGGCCTAAATGACAAGGACGTTAGAATTAGTAAAAGAGTTAGATTATCGCAAACTAAAATGAGGGGATTCGAGCAGGGAAAAATTGGACCAAAAGATGGAAAAGACTTTATTGGAGGAAATTATGCAGCCGCAGTTAATGTTGAAACATCTTTACCAAATTTATTACCTGAATACACTAAGACAGATATAGGATTATTTTTAGATCTTGGAAATGTATGGAGTGTAGATTACGACTCATCTATAGAAGATACAAATAAAATTAGATCTACAGTTGGTATGGCGGCAGACTGGAACTCTCCACTTGGCCCAATGAGTTTTATTCTTTCTCAAAATGTTACAAAAGCGAGTACAGACGTAACTGAAACATTCAACTTTAGATTAGGAACTAGATTTTAATAAATGAAATTAATAATTAAAACAATATTCATTTTTCTACTATCATTGAACCTAATTTCAATTAGCGCTCATGCAGATACAGCCTATTTCGTTGATTTTAAAAAAGTTTTAAATGAAAGTACCGCAGGAAAAGGTGCGCAAGATTATTTAAAAAAAAAAATAGAAGCAGAAGGTGCAAAATTTGAAAAAGGAGCAAAGTCCTTAAAGAAAAAAGAGACCGATTTAATTGCTAAAAAGAAAATGATAACAAGTGAGGAATATAAAGAAGAAGTTAATTCTTTGAGAAAAGAGGTAACAGTCTTGCAAAAAAATAGACAAACATTTTTAAGAAAAATATCAGAAGATAGATTAAAAGCAAGAAATCAGCTTTTAAGTAAATTAAATCCTATACTTAAAAAATATATGGCAGATAATAAAATTAGACTAGTTATAGATAAAAAAAATGTATTATTGGGTGATTCCTCTTTAGAAATAACTTCACAAATTATAGAAATTTTAAATAAAGAATTAAAATCTTTAAATCTTAATTAATTTTAATGTCACAAAATATATTTTTTAAAAACGTGGGTCCGTTTAATATAAAAAAAATTTTCAAAAATATTGATTTTAAAAAAGATAAAAAAATTAATGATATAAAAACTTTAAAAGAAGCTTCAGTAAATCATTTAAGTTTTTTTGACTCACTAGACTACAAAAAAGATGCTAGTAAAACTAAGGCCTCTTACTGTATTACTACTGAAAAACTTAAGGAAATTTTACCAGCCTCTTGTGAAAAAATTATAGTAAAAAATGTACTTTACGAACTTGCAAAAAGTATAATGTTTTTTTACCCAAAAGCTAATATTGACTACCTAGATCAAAGTCTTAAAAAGCCAAATAAAACAACGTATAAAAATGTAAAATTTGGTAATAATGTTTTAGTTGGAAAAAGCGTAAAAATAGGAAAAAATACTTTTATTGGTTCAAATTCAATTATTGAACAAAATGTAATACTAGGAAAAAACTGTGTAATTGGTTCTAATGTAAATATCAAAAATACAGTAATAGGAGACAACGTGGTGATACAAGATGGTTGCAAGATAGGCTTAAAAGGATTTGGTTTTATCCCTTTCGATCTTAAAAATTTTAAATTTCCACACATTGGAAAAGTTTTAATAAAAGATAATGTTGAGATAGCAGCCTCTTGCACGATTGATAGAGGGTCCGTAGATGACACAATAATAGGTGAAAACACGTATTTAGACAACCAGGTACATGTTGCTCATAATGTAAAAATGGGAAAAAACTGTATGATAGCAGGTCAGGTTGGTTTTGCAGGCAGTTCTACTTTAGGCGACAATGTATCAATTGGTGGTCAAGCAGGAGTTTCCGGACATTTGAAGATAGGTAATAATGTAAAAATAGGTGGCGGTAGTGGCGTAATAAGAGATATTAAAGACAACTCTATAGTTATGGGTTATCCAGCGATACCATTTAAAAAATTTATAAAAAATTGGAAAAAAAAATGAATAAAAACACAATAGACAAAAAAAAAATTGAGAGCTTGCTTCCCCACAGAGAGCCAATGCTTTTAATTGATAAACTAATAAACATTGTTCCGCTTAAATCTGCGACTGCTATTATGTATGTTAAAAAAAATGGTTTTTATGTTCAAGGGCATTTTCCTGGACAACCTGTAATGCCAGGAGTGTTAATTGTAGAGGCTTTTGGACAAGCAGCTGCTGCACTTACGGCTTACGGAATTGATCCAAAAGAATATGCAAATAAATTGGTCTACCTAATGGGTGTAGACAAGGCCAGATTTAGAAGTCCGGTAATACCTGATTGTGAACTACACTTAGATATAGAAGCAGTTAGATCTCACGGTAGGGTTTGGAAATACAAAGGAACAGCAAAAGTAGACGGAAAAAGAATGGCTGATGCAGAGTGGTCAGCAACAATTGTAGATAGAAAAGAATGATTCACAATTCTAGTGTAATAGATAAAAATTCAAAAATTGGTACCAACGTTAAAATTGGACCATATTGTTATGTTGGTCCAGAAGTCGAGTTGGGTAACGGAGTTCAATTAATTTCAAACGTACATATAGAGGGAAATACAAAAGTTGGCAAAGAAACAAAAATTTTTCCATTTGCATCCATTGGAACGCAGCCTCAAGATCTTAAATTTAATAATGAAAAAAATAGCCTTATTATAGGAGAAAATAATATGATTAGGGAATATGTCACTATTAATCCTGGCACTTCGGGAGGTGGCTCACAAACTACAGTAGGTAACAACTGTTTGTTTATGATCTCATCTCACATTGCTCACGATTGTACAATTGGTAATAATGTTATAATAGCAAATAACGTTCCTCTTGGAGGACATGTAACAATTGAAGACTCTGTGGTAATAGGTGGTAATTCAGCAGTGCAACAATTTACCAGAATAGGAAGGCTAGCTATGATTGGTGGAATGACTGGTGTTTTAAAAGATGTAATTCCATTTGGGCTATCAATCGGAAATAGAAATTATCTGCAAGGCTTGAATTTGATCGGCTTAAGAAGAAAAAAATATGAAAATCAGAAAATAATAGGACTTGATAAAGCATATAAAAAAATTTTTTCATCAAAAAATCTATTTGAAAATTTAAGTAAAATTAATGGCGAATATAAAGATAATGAGCTAGTAAATGAGGTAATAGCATTTATAGAAAAAGATAAGAAAAGACCGATTTGTTCACCAGAAAATAAAGAGTAATATGATAGGGTTAATATTTGGAGAAACTAATTTTCCAAAAGAGATATTAAAAAAAATTAAAAATAAAAAGAAATATCTAATAATAGACCTAACTAAAAAAGAAATTTTTAAAAAAGATAAAAATTCACATACAGTTTCAATAGGACAATTTGGAAAAATAATTAAAATTTTTAAAAAAAATAAGTGTAACAAGGTTCTATTTGCTGGAAAAGTGTTAAGGCCCAATTTTTTAAAACTTAAACTTGATTTAAGAGGAGTATATTATTTTCCAAAAATTATAAAAAGTGCCAAAATTGGTGACGTCGAATTACTCAAAGCAATTATAAATATATTTAAAAAAGAGAGAATCATAACGATAAACTCACTTTCGTTCACACCAAATTTAACTTTAAAAAAAGGGATTTTTACAAAGTTGCAACCTAATAAAAACGATTTACTTGACATCACAAAAGGAATTAAAGCATTAAATAAAACAAATAAATACGATTTTACGCAAGCTATTGTCGTTAGAAATGAAAAAATAATTGCCATTGAAGATAAAGGTGGAACTAAAAAAATGCTACAGAAATTCAGAACTAAAAAATATAAAAATACTGGTGTACTTGTCAAACTTCCTAAAAAAAAACAAGATGTTAGAATTGACTTACCAACAGTTGGATTTGAAACTTTGCTCCAATGTAAAAATGCAAATTTAAAAGGAATAGTTTTAAAAAGTAAAAAAAATATATTTCTAGATAAAAAAAAATCTATAAATTTTGCTAATAAAAATAAAATGTTCATTAAAGTAATATGAAAAAAATATTTATACTTACCGGTGAACCTTCAGGGGATAAATTGGCAGCCAAAGTTATAAGCAATTTAATGAAAATTAATTCAAACATTGAATTTTTATCTGTTGGTGGTGAAAATTTAAAATCTCTAGGAATTAGATCTATTTATGATTTAAGTGAAATAACTTATTTAGGATTTACTAAAGTTCTATTAAATTTATTTACTATAAACTCAAAAATTAATAAAACAGTTGAATCAGTTTTACGATTTAATCCAGATATACTATTCACTGTTGACAGTCCTGACTTTACATTAAGAGTAGCAGAGAAAGTTAAACAAAAAAATTCAAATATAAAGACCATTCACTATGTTGCCCCACAGGTTTGGGTTTGGCGCGAAGGTAGGGTAAAAAAGATCAAAAAGTTTATAGATCATATTTTTTTACTATTTAATTTTGAAAAAAAATATTTTGAAAAGGAAGGTGTTAGTTGTGAATTTGTTGGGCACCCACTTTTAGATAATAAAAAAACTACTAAGATTGACATTAATCAAATTATTGAAAAAAATAAGGCTTTAATTTCGTTATTTCCAGGTAGTCGCGTATCTGAGGTTGAGCTTCTTATGCCAATTCTTCTTAATTTTATAAAATTAATGAAGAAAAATTATAATGATATCACTTATGTATTCCACTCAACTAAAGAACTGAGCTTAATTTTACAATCCTATATTGATAAAGAAAAAATGAGTAATTGTGAAATTATTATTGATGAAAAAATTAAAGAACATATTATGAGTAAATCAATATTTGCGGTATCTAAGTCTGGGACTATCTCTCTTGAAATATGTAATGCTCAAGTACCATCGGTTATTATTTATAAAATGGGTTTCATAAATTATTTAATCATAAAAATGTTAGTAAAAACTAAATTTGCAAACATTATAAATATAGCAGCCAACGAAGAAATTATTCCTGAATTAATTCAATCGAATTGTAATGCTATAAATATATATGAGCAAACTAAAGAACTATTAGAGGATCCTGAAAAAATTAAAAACCAAATAATTAAAACTAAAAAAATATTAGAAACCTTTAAAACTAGCAAAAACTCTACTGATATAGCTAGTTTATCTCTTAATAAGTTTTTATAATAAATATGTTAATTTTTACTCATTCCGACTGTTCCTTGAAAGAAAATGGTCTAAATCACCCAGAGAAGAAAGAAAGACTGGATGTTATAATAAAGTCGATAAAAGAGATTAGTGATTTTAAAATCGATTTTATAGATGCTCCTTTTGCTAGCTTAGAAGACATTTCACTTGTACATCCAATAAATTATATCAAAAATATTTTTTCACTCATACCTAAAACTGGATTAATAGGTGTAGAAAAAGAACCATATGCTGATACTTTGTTGTGTCCATATAGCAAACAGGCAATTTTAAGATCATGTGGTGCTGGAATTTCAGCAGCTAATAATCTTATTAAATATGATAATAAAAGAATATTCTGTGCAATACGACCTCCGGGTCATCATGCGGAGACAATGAGGGCAAATGGTTTCTGCTTTATAAATAATATTGCGGTATGCGCAAGATATTTACAAAAAGTACATTTTGTTAAAAAAATAGCTATTATAGATTTTGATGTTCATCATGGAAATGGAACTCAAGAAATATTTTATAATGATGAAAATGTTGCTTATGGTTCGATACATGAGTTTCCTTTATTTCCTGGAACCGGTTCTATCGATGAAAAAGGGGTTGGAAATATTTTTAACGCCCCTATAAAGTCTGGTACAAATGGTAAAGATTTTATCAAAACTTTTGAAAACAAAATTTTAAATCAAATTGATAAATTTAAGCCTGAAATAATATTAATTTCTGCTGGTTTTGACGCACATTTTAGAGATCCATTATCTAATATTAATCTAGAATCCAGCGATTATTATAAAATTACTCAAAAAATAATGGAATTGGCAAATACTCATTGTAATGGTAAAATAGTTTCTTTTTTAGAGGGCGGTTATGATTTGACTGCTTTATCTGAAAGTATTAAAGAGCATTTAAAGGCTTTGAGTTAATTATGAATAAAATTAAACATATTAGAAGAAAATTTTTAAAGTTATTAGGAATGACATTTATTTCATCAATCGTTTTACCTTATAATTTACTTCTTGCCATTACAAAAAAAATTATTAATCCAAATCTTTCTGATGAACAGAAAAAAATTATGTTAGAAGAGTCTACGGAAAGGGCTTATACTAGTCCTTTAAATAATGAAAACCGAAAAGGTTTTTTTCATTGCGCCAATTGTGGGGCAAAACTATTTTCTTCAGAAGCTAAATTTGATAGTGGCACAGGTTGGCCTTCCTTTAGCGAGGCTTTACCTGGCGCCTTTAAAACTAAAATTGATTATTCATATGGTATGAAACGTATTGAATATCATTGTGCAAATTGTGGAGTACATCACGGTCACGTTTTTGATGACGGTCCCAAGTCAACACAAAAAAGATTTTGTAATAATGGATTGTGTCTTTTTTTCAAACCCGCAGATTAAGTAGTTTTTATCTTTACATAAAAATAAATTATTAATACTTATATTTTAACAATCTTTAATTAAGATAAATTTTCTTTATTTTTTCTTGCGAATATAAATGACTTAACGCATGTAAAAGTGAAAATTAGACCCGTGGTAAGCATCATAAGTTTTGATAAATCTGCGTAAAAATTTTCAAATAGATTTCCTTTTAAAAAACCTCTTGTTATGTCCATACCACCAATTAAAACAAGCAATCCAAACGTAACTACTATATGCATAAATAGCTTTTTCTTTTCTTGAAACTTAATGGACAAAAAAGCAAATACTAATATCGGGAAGCCAAAAAAAGTTGGAATAAAAGAGGTTATTGATCCGCTGCTGCTCAAAAAACTTATTATTGCTCCCCAGACAATTAGAAACAATCCATAAAAGACAGAAATTTTTTCCATACTATTTCCAAAAATTAAAAACTCTTTATTTATTTTTTTTTCTTCCATATTTTTATAAAACTACCTCAAAACTTTAAAGCGTTCCTCTTTAACAATTGCTATTTAAACTATTCATTGTGTTAAACATATTATTAATATCAAATTTGAATAAAAATAAAAGTTTTTGTTTCTTTTATACCGTGATTTTTCGCCAGTTTAATCAAGCTGTCTTATTTTAAAAACGTATTACTATCTCTTAGGTATGCACATTTTTCACATGTATGTCATATATCAGGTGGCATGTCTTGATTTAATGCTTCTTTAATTTCTAGTAATTTGCTTTCTATCCAAGATGTATCCACTACGTATGGAATCAGAGTAATTTTAAAATCTATTCTATTATCAAATCTTCTATTTGTTTTTTTTGCCATTATATGAAAAATAATAAATTAGATAAGATTAAGGAAATTAGAGCTGAAGAAGTAACTGATTTTGAGGAAGGGTTATATTTTTATAGGGTATATTTTTTATTATGAGAACGCTAAGATAGGTTTCTAAAATATATTAATGAAAGAATACATCTTAAATCCAAGTGCACTAAGCTATTTATGCTACCACTGCGCATACATGAAACAGAATCATGATTTATATAATTCTTCCATTTCAGCTGGAATTACTCAAACCTTAGATGGAATTGAAAAAAATTACTTTTTAGGAGACAGTTCTAAAATAGATAAAAAATTAAAAGGTGGTACAACGATAGATCCTTATAACGTAAGTTTTTTTTCTAAACTGCTTTTTGATAATAAAAAAAGACCCTTTAGAATTAAAGGCAAGGGTGACGCAATTATAAAATTTAAAGATGGAACATGTGGAATAATCGATTACAAAACATCAAAATTTAAAAAAAAAAATAAAAAAGATCCATTCAAAGAAGAACATTTGTTAAAAAAAATAAGAGAATATGATCCACAACTACACGCATACTATTTATTATATGCAAATTTAGAAAATGATAAAAATTTTTTAGAAGAGAGATATAAGGAAAAGTATCCTAGTTCAAAAAAAGAATCTGCTTCTAAAAACATAGAAACAACATTGAAAAGAATTAATGAGATTGCAGTTTTAAAACCAAAAATATTTGGTTTAGTATTTATATACCCAGAGGATTTTAACTTTGACAATGGTATAGATGTTAAATTTTCTCACGTGTTTAGTGAAGTTGAAATAAATTTAGAGAACTTTAAAAAAAAAGTTACAGATTATTTAGATATTATGCACAAACCAGATCCCCCAGAACCTAATGAAAAGTGTTGTGGAATTATGCATAATTTCTTTTATGATAAGAAAAAACTTTTAAAAAAAAATAATGATGAATAAAAAAGAAAATATGATATTAACTAATATATCATTTTTAAATAAGTTTTTTTAGCCTATTTAATACAATACTTTTATCTAATGACATGATTATGTCATATAACCCAGGTCCAAATTTAGATCCTACTAAAGCTATTCTTATAGGTTGGCCAACTCCTTTAAAGTTTGTTTTATGCTTCTCGATTAAAGATTTTATAACTGGTTCGAGAGTTTCTTTTGATAAAGAGGATAATTTCTCATAATTAGTTATAAATTCTTTAATTATAGTCTTTGATAAATCATCAATAAGTTTCTTATCATCGGCAGCAATTTCAACTGTGTCTTTGATAATGTATTGAGCATTATTCCAAATATCTTCTAATGTTTTAGCTTTATTTTTTAAAAAGCCCATTGATTTAATAATTATGGTTTCTTTAGATTGGTTAATACCTGTTTTATATTTTGAAACATATTCTTTGAAAAATTTGAATAGATTTTTTTCATCTATAGTCTTTATATAAGTCTCGTTTATTGAGAGTATTCTAGACATATCTAGTTTAGATGGTGATTTACCAACACCACTCAAATCAAATAAATCAATACTTTCTTGTTTTGTAAATATTTCTTTATCTTTATAAGACCATCCAAGTCTTAAAAGATAATTTCTTAATGCATTAGATATAATTCCTATTTTTACATAATCTTCTAATGTAGAGGCGTTATCTCTTTTTGATAATTTTTTACCTTGCTCACTATGAATTAAAGGAATGTGTGCAAAATTAGGTACTTCCCAACCCATTGCATCATATATTTGTTTTTGTTTAAATGAATTAATCATATGGTCATCACCTCTAATAACATGTGTAATATTCATTTCATGATCATCAACTGTAGCTGATAATTGATATGTAGGAGATTTATCTTTTCTTAAAATAACAAAATCTTCAATTGTTG
>MDSY01008759.1_pt1 | contig 32630 bp, 26 predicted proteins | sample 811131 | NCBI WGS metagenome assembly MDSY01 (sample SAMN05326643, study PRJNA326480) | marine metagenome | isolation source: seawater | place: Atlantic Ocean: South West | collected 2010 | reverse complement strand
TTCAGCGTGAAGCTAACCCGGTCGGACCCCCGGCGGGCTAATGAAGTGATCTTCTTGGAACCCTGCACCTGCACGCCCCGCTCCAAGTACTGCACGGCTTGGCCCCAGTAATGCTCTTTTTGGTTTTCTTGTTTCGGAGGATGTTGTGTTCTTGAGTCCTTGTTCTCACCTCCGACATTGTCAGAGGAATCGCGACATACAGGCACGACTGCCTTGACAGTGTCGAAGGGATTTGTATCTGTAGTGTCAGCAGTAGCATCAGTTTGCAGCGTGTTTTCCTTCTCGTGACTGTTTGCCCCTATGTCGAACGCGTCTTTCGCTTCTTTTTCCAACTCTTTTTTGAGAACCTCTCTTTCACTGCCGAGGTACGTCCTGGGGTTCGCCGCTAACGTCTCCGCGTGTCTCATTGCGGCGGCGGACATTTGATCTGCCGCGGCTTGATCAGCAACCTCTCGAGCTTCTTTCAGAGCAATAGGATCATCCCTCAGCAGCTCTTCCTGCAAAACAACCCCGCCCTTTCCGTACCCAACCGGCGCCGTCGTGATTGTTTCCTTTTCGTCCATGTGCAGATCGAACCAAAACACCACGGCGTTCATGTACCCGGCGTTTATCGTTTCCAACCGCACCACGGATTCCCTTGACGTCGCGTTTGAATTATTCAGCTGGACTTGCTTCTTTTGGTCTAGGAAGAACTCGAAGACGCGTTTCGGTTTGGTCAGAGGGCGGTGCCTTTCATCCGATAGTCTTGTGGCTCTGTAACTGCTGTCCCACCGGTACTTGTTGAAGGCGCTAAAGTCGAAGCCGTCAACCTCCGCGGTGTACGCCTCGACGCCCATGACGTACATCGTGGCGGCGGCGGGAATGACGTGGCAGTCGTTGTGCATCACGTTCTTCCGGGCTTGTTCCAGCATCCACAGCGCGTGGTCCCCTGTGAAACCCGCGTCGAAAAGGTCGACGACGGCGACGTCGAAGCCGTCAATCGGGACGCCTTGCTTTCCCCTTTGAAGCTTCGCCACGTCGCCGACCGCCACCGTGACTTTGTTGCTAAATTTGTTTTGCGCGATGTTCCGCCTGGCGCAGGTTGCGAGATCTGCGTGCCACTCGGACGCAACCACCTTGTCCGCGCCCGCCCTCGCGGCCATCATCGCCAGCAAGCCAGACCCGGCGCCGATGTCGAGGACGCTAACCTTTTTTTGTTTTTCTCCAACCCCCTCAAGTTTCGCTTTCTTTTTCACCAGTTTTTTAACACGCCGCTTGATTGCGTCGTCGTACGCCCGCGCTCTGTCCGTGTCCCGCAACAGATCAAAGTGGTACTGGGGAAACGACGCGACCTTTTTGTGTACGTGGTTGAACTCCGCGCCGGTCACGGAAAACTGCACCGCCACGGTGTTGTGCGCGCACTGCAGCGGCATGACGTCGTTCGCGGTAACGGAAATCTCGCCGAGCAGGTACTGCGCCGCGGCGTTGAGGGATGACGGGTGGTAGTGCACATCGGTTGAGGAGGTTGAGGAGTTATAACTCGTAGCACAAGCCCGATACCTACTCTCACCCAAAACGCCCCTCACCTGTTCCGGCGCCGTGCTCAACACCACGCCTTCGCACAGCTTCAGTTCGTACCAGAACACCACGGCGTTCCACTTGCCGTCTTTGTGAAACTCAAAGTCGATTTGTTTCGTCTCTGACACGTCAGGCGGGTTCTGAAAGTCGAAGTAGAAAGCTTCCTTTGGAGAGGCCAATGCAGTGAAGGCATCCTTGTCAAATTTAATCGCACTGGTGTGACTCGGGGCGTGTCTATACAGGTTCATGGCGGATACGTCCAATCCACAAACAGAATCAACGCGCATCTCAACCGGCATGACATACACCGTGGCGGATGCGGGTATGAGAATAGCGTCTGGGAGGAGTAACTGCGAGCTCGCGTGTTTAAACCCAGGCAGCAACCCGCAGCTCAGCAGCCCGTCGTCGAACATCTCGTTGATTAACAGGTTACACGAAATCGGTACGTCGCGTAACATGGCGATGTCCGTGGGGCGTTTGTACACTACTTTGACTTGGTCATCGCCGTACCCGTTCGCGAGCAGACTCTCTTTGCAAGCCATGGCATGGTACAGCCAGCGGTCCGTGGCGATGACGTGGTGCGCGCCATTTCTCAGGGCTTGCATGGTGAGGTACCCGGCGCCGCAACCCAAGTGTAACACGCGCACGTCCTTCGCCTCAGACGTGAGCGTATTGACCGCGCGTTCCACCGCGACCGAAAACGCGCTTAACCGTTGTTCATCCTCCAGGTACTTGAAGTGCCGTCGCGGCACGCGGATGTCTGCCTGAACCGTCATGTAGTTGTACGTATCTTTGATGTGGTACTCGTTGTCGGCTTGGAAAGGAGTCAATAAACGAATCGGGAGTTGGTCCGTGGGGTGGACGTGGTGCATTGGGGCGGCGTGGGGAAGGTTTGAAATTTGCCCGGTGACAGGCGCTGCGCTCGAAGGTAACGCCGGAGTTTCCAAATTTCGTCCGGACAGAATGTCACGCGCGATCGCGTGTATGGCTTCCTCCAGCCCCCGCTTGCACTCAGGATCATCCGGGCCCATGCGTAACCCGTGCTCGAAGTCCGATTTCGCGAGCCGGTACCTACCCAACCCCATCAACGCGAAGCCCTTGCGCGCGTAGGCCTTGCGGAAAATCGGAGCAACCTCCGTGACGTCGTGCGTCTTGTGGTACCTTTCTTCCGCTAGTTGTTGACAGCGCCTCGCATCCCAAAGAGCCTCCTCATGAAGCCCCAAGTTTAGATAAGCTAACGACCTGTTCGAATGCACCACATGAAGGTCCTTGTGCACAAGGTGGTTGTCCAGTAGCTTTCGGAACAGTTTCGCGAAGGCGCCGATGGCGTGCAAGTCGTCGTCGTTTTTCAAAAACGTAACAGCTTCAGAGTTGAGCTCGTTGATTGTTTTCTTCTTGAATTGTGAGTCGTTCTTGAACATCTCATCCCTAATTCGTATGACCATCAGTCTTGTTTTCGTTTTGCGGACGTGTTCCGATTCGGAGTTAAATTCAGCAGAGTCGTCAGCGCGCGAATGCTCTGAGTATCCAGACTCTGAAGCGGCATCGTCGGCGGTTTCGGAGTGCGATTGGGAGTTTGCAGTCGCGTCGTCAGCGGAGTTTGTTTTTGAGTTTGTTGAGTTTGCTTCAGCGTTCTCAGTTTCGGTATCCAACGGTTCAGGCTCGTTTTCAAAGGAAGCAGTACCAGTAGACGCATGCTTAAACCCTGATACATTTTCAGTATCCTCCTCCTCGTCGTCGTCGTCGTCCTCATCTACCGCCGCCGCTTTCGTCGCCAACGCGTCGTTCAACGGAGGCGACGTGACATCTGCAACCAGATCGTCAAGCCCCAACGTTGCGATGCGCTCAAGGTTCGTAGAGACGTGGGGAGCGTGGCGCCAAGCCAGGCCGTCGTCATCATCGGTCGTGTTGTTGGAGGCAGGCATCTTGTCGTGCTCGATGCTCGAGGTAGAGGTCAGTCAGTCGCCACCACCACGTCAGGCAGTCGCGTCAGTCGGACGAGTTGTCGTAGCTTCGGAGAGATCGAGGATCTAAAAAAAACGGCCGCGCACGATCGCCGGAGGGCGTGGGTGGGAGCCTGGGGTGGAGGAACGCGAAGGGGAGTCGAGGGCTTGTCACAGGGACCGGGGCGTGCGGGTTAGGAGACACGCGCGCGCGTTGTTATGGCGCGGAAACGTGGAGAAGCGGTGGTTTGGACGTGAACGTCTCTTGGACGAAAAGGGGAGGTGAGCAGTCATGGCTCAAAATTTCGCTGCAAACAAGGCGAATTGTGCTATATCAAACGTGCGGGTTCCGACGGTACGACTTTCAATACTTCGCATGTCTTGTGCTATTCGAAAACACTACGTGCTAGGGCCTGGGGTATATCCAGACTGTATCTCGGGGCCTTTTATTTTTATGTCCCCCGCGAACATTGTTCATTGTTACTCGCCGGTCGCTTACTTGGGCTTCGCATCCGCAATTGCGGCGAGATACATGAGATTCTGTTGCAACCTGGCTTGGTACTGCGCGCATTCCTGCAGCTTCCCCACGTTCTGGTTCTCCAGGATCGCTAAAATCAGCTGCTCGTTTTCATTCAAGTACTTCTGAATCAGCTCGGTGGTCACCACCTTCTGCTCCACAGCGGCGACCGCGTCGGTTTTGGGCGCCTGGAAGAGTGAGCCATGGGGGAGGAAGGGCGGTGAGTTTCTGGCGGGCAAGTGAAGTGGGCTGGTGATCTGGGGAGACGACTCCGGTGTGAAGATCCTAGGCGTGAACACGAGAAACGCCGGTTCGGGGAAAAAAGGGAAAGCAAGCAATTGGAGAACGTGCATGCACCTCAGCGCTCATGGCGTCCGTGGAGACCTACACACGCGCCGCGCGTTCAAATATGGCGCTGATTTGAGTTGGCTTTCTTCATAGGGAATATTTTTTCGAGAGCCCGAGATGGTAACGAACAGTTCCGAGCGCACACGTTTCCCTCTTGGGTTCGCGGGGACCCCTTTGGGTCCCCTCGACTCGCCGGAAGCAAAGTCTCGGCGCCATGGGGTCCGGGACAATGAGCTCTTGGAGATACGAGCGGTTCAAAACCCAACGCGAGGTGGAGGAAAACACTCTCGAAAAACGATGCGCTCGTCATTACGACACTCTTTCCTCAAACACATCGCACCCGGAGATTTCCGAGTGTCCGTGCGCACCCGATGCCCCGTTCTTCACCGAGTGTCCGTGCAGCCGGAACGCGGACTCATTGAACCAAACCAACGGGTGTGCGTTCGTACCCTTCGACGAGCTCCCGCCGGAGCAACAGAAAGTGTACCGAAGCCAAGGGGAGCAAATCGTAGACGCCGTCGTACTCCTGGGCGTCGTTTTATTCGTTGCGTGGGTGTTCAGAACCTGGCTACGGGTGAGGCGGGAAGATGAGGAGCGCGTCCGGCGGTCACGAGCTGTTGAGGAATCAAAGCGACTCCATAACAGCGGAAGGGAGTTCGTCAGAGTCACGCAACCGGACGACTCCGTGGAACTCGCGGAGATTATCGTGGAGAGGAAAGATGACGACGACGCGGAGCGACTGGAGAGCGCGAGAGAGGACTTATGACATGTCTTGTACAAGGCTCCGAGAGCGCCGTATCACACTGTAATGTATGTACAATTATAATGCATGTACTAAAAGAATCACCTACGACCTATGACTTATTAGTCTGTTTTTCCCTCAACCTGGTTACTTTTGAAGCACACCTCGACGAAGGCGAGGAATCCGATGAGTAACGTCTTTGCAACCGCTGGCGCTAGCGGAAGGTTTCGTTTGCTCGCCACCGCGCCTGCTAAACCGGCACAGGTAATGTGAAATTCTCCCAACGTAATCGCGAGGTCTCGTAATGTCTGTTCTTGTTCATTCGTGATGGCGCCTATTCGCGTCCAGTCCCTGGAATACCCGGCGTCGATGAATCCCAAAATGAAAACGAACACGCCGAGATGCAAATACGTGTTGAACCACTTGGCGTCCGCCACGGTGGTTAGCAGGGAAAGAGGTCCGGAGTCATTGGAAGTGCTTGAAACGTCGTCCTCTGAAGATGCATTCAGCAGTATTGTGCGTTTTGGGGTGGGGAACACACACAGCCGCGAGGTTGACGTGACAGTCGATGAGGATAGATTCGGGCGCCCCGAAACCACACTCCGAGATGTGAAAGGGTGCCGAGCTCTACGCACACGGGACGAGGCCTGCGGCGCGCGCGGTTGTCTCACAACGCGCGACCCAACCGCCGATACGGGTGCACCAAACACGTGAGTGGCCATCGCGAGGCGAACACAAAACACAAGCGAGCGCCTGGACTTTGTGTTCCAAGAGCGAGACACGTACCGAAAAGAAACACCACCGAAAGTCTGAAGTGAATGAAACTGATGCAGTCGCGTCGGTACATACAATCGTGTTATTACAAGCAGTGCATCCCTGCTAGTCCTCTCCGTCCATCGGGTGGTACGCCCAGTACGCGTCCATGGCTTCGCGTTCTGAGTGTCTCCAGTACGGGCGTACAAACCAGCACCACAGTAATTCGCACTCGCGTCTCATTCCGGACACGGTCCCCGCGCCAATTTCTTCGTCGCATCGGAACGGAACGAACACAGACGCCCAGGAAGGCCATTCCGCATTGCTCCGTCGCGCTCTTTGTCGGACAAACAAATACCCAACCACAGCGTACGACATGATAAGCACGTAAAACACCAGCAGACCTACTCCGAACGCTTTCCTGCCTGACCCGCCTTTTGCGAACGCGCTTGGGGTGGGTTGAGGGGACGGCGGTAGCGGAGGTTGCGGTGGCGGCAATTGCGGCGACGGCGGCGACGGCGGCGGCATTGGAGGTTCTGGCCACGCCACCACCGCGTAGAAATCAATCGTAGCCGTGGCTTTGAACCACGTGCACGGAGTGAACTGGTTTAGGCATTGCTGCTGCGCTGTTATTTTTGTTAACGGTTTTTGGTTTGGGATTGGGATTTTCGTGGACAGTCTGCACTGCTCGGCGGTGTCTTTTGATTCGCACGTCGCGCTTTGCCACTTTTGGGACAGATCTGTTGATTGGAAAGTTATGGTGATGGAGTTGTCGTCGCACCCTGCTGGACCGCAGTAGCTCTGCCCGCCTAGCATGCCTCCAGTCACGCTGCCGCTCGCTGTGCTGTAGTTAAATGGTAATTTGGATGTGCTATCCACCCCATCGCCGATCTCAAAGCTCTGCGTGCATGTTGCGGACGGCAAACACGGAGAATTAAACACACAACTATACGTGGCGTGGCAAATGGATGGCGCCGACCCGGCGCCTGGCGGGTCGCACGTGTATGTGGGCTTGCACCCCGCATTCGCCGCGACCGCCAAAGAAGCGAGCGCCAGCAAGTGGAGAACGCCGCGGGAACGCATGACGACGCCTGCGCGGGTACAAGTGAGCCACGGTCTCGTTTGAGACACGTGTGAATTTTGTTAAAATAGAGAGCTCTTTTTTCGGTGTGCCAAGAAGAATTTTGAACTCTCGCCTCACATCGCCACGCACACGCCGCGCTTTGATGCGCCTGGCGAGCGCGTTTCTTTCCCGCGTCAGCGCTCGTCACATCCGCGTGCCCCCTGTGTCGTTCTCGCCAAGCAAACGCACCGTGCGACCGCCTTTGCGTTCCCTGATCTCCTCGAGACCGAAATCTACGAAATCTGAGTGTGCCCACCCGCGCGAAACCTTTCTCTTTCGCCGTCCTCCGCTTCTCTCCTCTACGGCCTTCCCGATGGAGGACTACCCCGTGGACGAGGACGCCGTGAACAGGGGCGAGGACGAGCGGATCAAACCCGCTGTGGAAAGCGCGGTGCTTATGGGCTTTGCAAGTGATGACGCGACGCGAGAGGCGAAACGAATCATCATCCAATTCCCAGGACGACGAAACGTGGATGAGTTGGTGGTGGATGCACTGTTAGCGAACGCGGGCGGAGGGCAAAGGGCGTTCGAGTTACCGAAAGCAATGCCGCAGCGGTACGCGGACAACGCGCACGATAGGGAAAAGTCCGCAAAGGCGAAGAAAAATAATACCAACGATGCCGCCATCGACCTGACCGAGTCGCCGGAGAAACGCGATGTCGAAACGTCGAGGAAAAAACAAAAAACTGAAATTACAAAGGATGTCCAGGGCAAAGCCACCGTGATAACTCTGGACGACGACGATACTGCTACTGCTAAAGAGTTTGGAAACGACTTGCTACGCCAGCTCGCGGCGGAGCGTAGGGCAAGGGACGCGGTGCGGGGAGGAAACCCACAGCCCACTGGGAAATACGCCGCTACTCCAAGGGTGACGTCCGGCGCTTTGAGCGGCGGCGGCGGTAGCGGCGGTCTCTCGTCTGGTTTGACCGGCGCCGCGGCGAGGGCGGCTGCGACCGCTGCTGCCAGTTCGAGTTTCGGCAGTTCTGGCATAATCGACGCGCTTCTACAAGGCACGAACAAAGGATTGACTGAACTCTTGAGCGAAGTCCGCGTGTTAACCTACAACGTGTGGTTTGCCGAGCACGTGGCGCTGGCGGATCGCGTCCAGGGCCTCAGCGACGTCATCACCGAAAACGACCCGCACGTGATTTGCCTGCAGGAAGTGACGCCGAACATCTTGATGCTGCTGCACGCCATGCCGTGGTTCGAGGAGTTCAAGTGCACGCCACCGCCGTCTCAACAATATTTTACAGTAGTGCTGTTCAAGCAAAACATGAACAAGGCAGACAAAACTACGCGTCTCGTTCGCCGGAACTTTCCGAATTCGCGAATGGGGAGGTACGCGGACGGCGCGGCAGGGATGGACTGCGGGGGTGGCGTAGAGTTGACCGTGATGAGTAGCCACTTGGAGAGCTTTTTGAGCAAAACAGATACGTCAAGTGCTGAACGCGTGTCACAGATGAGAGATTGCTTCCGAGTGCTGGACGGGATCATCGACCGAAGAGTCGAGGAGAAGAAAAATCGGGGCGAAGGTGCTCCTGGAAAAACAAAAAACGCCATCTTTGCGGGGGACACCAACTGGGACGAGAAGAGCGACGGCGACGTTCCTTTGGGGAGTGAATGGAGTGATGCCTGGGTAACAAACGGCGACGGCTCTCCAGGGTACACGTACGACTTGCGTAAGAACCAAATGATGAGCGGTTGGCTGCAAAAAAGGCTGGACAGAGTGTTTTTCCGACTTGAGAGCTTCGACGTCTCCAAAATAGAAATGGTCGGCAATGAACCGATTAAACGAAAAGACGGGTCGACAATTACTTACGTAAACGAGTGGAAAGGCCGTTCGGAAACCAAACCGGTGTTACCGAGCGACCATTTCGGGCTACTAGTGACGTTACAGAAGAAGTAGCGGTATGAGTAAACAGTCATGGTACTTAAACGAATACCAATCGTCATAAGAATACAAAAATAACCCTCTACATCTCCGCCGACGCGAACAAACTCTGCCTCGCTTGTCGTCGTTTTTTCGAAAGATCTGCCTTCGTGGGCGGCGGCTTCTTTCGCCCAACTTCTCGCTTACTACTCGCGGGAGGGGGCGGTTTCCGCGTGCTTTTCGGAGGGGGCTTCTTAGGAGCTTCCTTCGAGATGTTAGGGTTCGTTCGCTGCGTGCGTTTGGGCTCAACCTTGTACCCCTGCTGCTTCTTTTGCTGAGTTTTTCCTAAACCTATAGGCTCGGGTTCAGGTTCTGTTTCTAGTTCTGATTCTGTTTCTTCAACCACCTCCTCCTCCTCCAGCCCCTCCATTTCCAAATCGTCATCCGCGAGGTGGTGCGACGTGCGTTGTGACCCTTCCCGTGGGGCGTGGTCGTACCGGTCCTTGGAGTACACGATGTCCGTGATCAAATCGGAGTCGAAGTCGAAGTCACTATCGTCGTCCACCGCCGCGTTCGCTTGCTCGCTCCACTGGTGCGGGTTTTTGATCTCCGCGAGCGTCTCCTTTTTCTCAAGCGCGCGTCCCAAGGCTCGTTCGCACTTCCCCAACGCGCTCTTCTGGTTGTGCTCCGCCGCCATGGCTTTGTCCCGTGACTTTTTCAGCTTCTCCGATCGAATCAGCTCCGCGCGTAGGCTGCCCTCGGAAGCCGCGAGCTTCTCGTCGCACTCGCTCGCCGAGTACCCGTGATCGTGCACCTGCGATTGCAACTTTTCGTTTTGTAGCTTCAAATCGTTTATCGTCGTCTGCAGCTTCTCGATCGTGCTGTCCTTGCTCCTGCCACTCGTCTTCGCCTTGTTCTCCACGGTGCGCACAGAAATGCTCTGCTCATCGAGCTGCCGCTGGAGCTGCGATCGACCGCTCGCCCCAGCGCGGTTCACTGCGAATCAAGAGTAACAGGTGAGATGGTGAGATTGTGGAACGAGAAAAAGGGTGTGACACGGCACTTTGTTGGATCGCGTTCGATTCGCGATTGGGCCCCCTACGCACCGAGCAGTAAGATCAGCGTCACGACTCCGAGCACCCCCGCGACGACCTCCGCGACGGTGGGGCCTCCCCTACGCCGGGATCGGTCGGTGTACATCGGCATGCCATTTCTGCCGTACATCGTGCACGGAGGTACGTCCGCCGCGCCCCGATTTGCGGAAGGGCGCCGAAGAAACGGAGTGAAAATCTCGTCGACTTGATCCAAACGCGTTTTCCTCTGCCAGGTTGTTATCCACACCACCGCCTTGTCGCCCCTCACTCCATGATGCTCGCGCACACGCTCGTGACCGCGGGATCGGTCCGATACGCGCCCCGTGCTGCGGCGTGGATCCGCGAGACTGACACCCCGCGTCGCGTCGCCTCAACATCCCACTCCACCGCGGGTCCTCCGTCGACGTCGACGCGTTGCGCACCGCGTTCCGAGGCGCTGGCGCTGGATCGCGGCGTCGATGTCGGCACCGTAGGGCGACGCACGAGGGTCGCGCTGGCGACCACGATCGCGGCGGGTGTGTTATCACTCTCCTCGATTGCGCCGTTCACAACCGCGCCAGCGTTCGCTGAGCCCGTGGCCTCGGACTCAAACGAGGTGCCATTGTCTTCGGGGGACACGTCAGCTGCCTCAACGAGTTCCCAAAAAGATGTGCAATCAGATTCGGCGCCAGAGCCAGCCGCACCGGGTACCCCAAGCGGGGCGCCGTTACCCCTGTCCGCCTCCGCCCCCCTGCCGTCCGAGCTGAAGGCACAGGAGAAGGCAGCGGCGAGTGCGAGTGGAGAGGGTGGCGAGAGCGGTGGATCGAAAAAGGAAAAGAGCGCCGGTCGTTTGAAGGAACTCAACGAGCTTCGGGTGGAGCTGGATTTAAAGGAACTGGAGGTTCGGCAGAAATCGCAGGAGTTGGTGCGACAGGAACAAACCACCGCGGTGTTACAGGAAGAGCTCGAATTAGCACGCCGGTTGAACGGAATTTTAAAGTCAGAACTCGACAGCGCCAAGGAAGAGAGCAAACTCTCAATAGGACTGTGCGCGCAAATAGGGGGACCTTTTTAGGAGTAATATTTTTGGGGTTCACAAGTGTAGTAATAAAAGGTATCATTTATCATCTCACTACCACCATATCACCGTACCCCGTTAGTTCAGCGGATCCTCCATATCATCAGCGACTTGTCCAGCGTCCCTACGGTGGCAACCCACTTGCTGTCGCTCGAGAACTTCACATCGCCCACTCTGGAGCCGTGCGCTTTTTCTCGCTTCGCCGGCGCGTCGTGAACCACACACGGGTAATTGAAAACCTTGGCGTCGCCGCTCGAGTCGCCGGTGACCAAATACCTCGAATCATACGAAACATCACAGGCGCTGATGACGTCATTCCCAGCTCCACCCAACCCCCAAACACCCATCACCGGGAACCCGACCGTGCTACAGTGCGTGCGCCAGGTGATGTCGCGCACATCCCCCGTGAACGGGGATTTCGAAAATGAAAAATCTTTTTGTCCGACATCGTCTTTTTCCAGCTGCCAGTGCAACAGCTCGCCCCCCACGCACTGCGAGCGCAGCAGCTGACCGTTGTCTGACCAGTCCAGCGCCCTTATTGTACAGCTGTGACCGCAGAGCGTCGCCACCAGGGTGAACCGTCCACAAACGTTGGCGTAGACGCGCACCGTCCGATCGCCGCCCGCCGCGGCGAGAAAGCTCGAGTCGGGTGAAAATGAAAGCGCTTCGATTCGGTCAGAAACTTGTTTGTTCCGCTCCTCGGACCACCCAGGTACGGCGGTTCTGTTCGCTCGTTTAAGTGCAACAGGGGTAGTCTCAGCTATTACTTGCAGCGTTTGTGCGTGTAAAACCACGAGTCGCCCATCAATGAAACCAACCGCGAGCAAGTTCCCGTCGGGCGAAAATGACACACTTTTCCCGCTGACGCCGTTTCCGACGTCCTTCGCGTGGGTTTGCGCTCTTCGCTCTGCGTCACACAAACGCACAAAACCGTCGCTCCCCACAGTGGCGCACACGTTATAATCAGGGTTCCAGCTCACCGCATCCAGGGAACCGCAGGCGCCGGCGATGCGGATCTTAGCGGTAGTGTCGGTGACTTCCCAAAGGTCGCACGCCGTGGTCCCTGTGAAACACTTTATTCGCGAAAAGAGAGACGACGAAGTTGAAGATATTGTCGAAGACGTAACGATCACGCTTCTGTCTTCCGCGCTTTCATTTAACGAATCAACGTCCACTGTCGCCCACGGCGTTATACCTTTCGGTTTCGTCGGGAACCGACTTTGCGGAGGGGCGTCTAAATCACCGTCGACGCCCCAGGGTCGATCCGCGGCTCGGGTGGAAGGTACGTTCGTATCGTCTCCTTTGGAAAGTTTACTCTCGTTACTCCTTCCCGTCGATACTCCTCCCGTCTGCGTCCTGTCCTCCACCATAACCGCGAGCGACCGGATCATTGGCGCCGCGTGTCCCTCCCCCATCGGGTTCTGAAGCGTGATTTCCTCGAACGGCGTGTCTTGGATATCATCTTGGTTAACAGTCAAGTGCCAGGCGAGAAGGCGCCCGTCCGCGCCAGCGGACACGACGCACCCTTCATCTTCCAGCAAAACCAACGCCCGGACGCCTTTACTGTTTTCGGTTCCGGGGCGCTTGACGGATGGAGCGGTACCGCAATTGCGATGTGCGTTGCTTTTAACTACGCGTTTTAGTTGTCGTTTGTCTACATCGAACAGCGCCAATGACCCGTCGTCGGTGCCCACCAACAATCCTCCGCCTGGAAGAAACACAGCGGCGTGCGCATAGAACGCCGCATGTTTCCCGAAACTAAGCGCCCGGCCTCCCCACCGACCATCCCCGTCCACGCGCCATAACTTGACGTGCTTCGCGCCAAAAGTGACAAACTCGAATGACTTTTGTTTCGGTTTCTGTTTTACAGGTTTTACACTACCGAACGCGGCGATGCCCGATGCGAACGGCTTTTGAGAGGACTTTAGTTTGGTAGGTCGCTCGTCTTGCCCGACGAATATACGATACGGGTTATAAAGCACGCCAAACACCGCGGGCACGGCGGCTTGTATTCCCGGAAACGACATCAGCGGGGGTTGATTTGTTCCGTTATTTCCTGAGTTATTTCCTCCAACCTTGTGTTTCCTCCAGTCCCACAGGAACACGGTGTGCTTGTCGTCGCTCCCTACGGTGAGCAAGTGCTGGCCGTCTGGGGAAAACGCCAGGGCGATGAATGAGCGCGCGTACCCGAGCGTGTCCGTGACCGTGGCGAGGTGCGCGCATTCAGACGTTGTTTCTCCATGTCCAGGTCTCACTTCTTCACTGGACCACACACACGCGCTTGGACGCTGACCATCCTGACCGGTAGCGAACGTGACGCCGTCCGGGTGCGCCGCAACCGACCGCACGTCGTCCGTGTGGCCTCGGAAGAACCGCTGCGTGTGCGTTGTTGGGTCGTACACGACGCCCAACGCTCCAATAAAATAAACGAGCTTTTTGTGCTTTGATAGCAACAAGCTGTTCGCCAAGTCCGTCTTTCCCGGGAACCCGTGCGCGAAGTCGAGGTTTAATGTTAAAGTTGGCAGTTGCGATGACCTTACCGCGGTTTTATATCCATTTTTAAGCCAGTCACTAGGCGTGCTAGGCGCGTGTTTACATTGGGGGTAGGTAATTTTTCCCACGAAGCGCGCGTCATCGGGGTCTTTGAACGGGCCTTTTTTTAACAGCTCCTTTCCCAAAACTCTTGAGTCTTTTAGGGTTAATTGTTTGATAAACACGTCGTATGGCATCTGTCCATACGCATCGAAGCCCACTTTTTGGAACATTCCCGCGACTTGTGCGTCACTCAAGTCCCGTACGCCCAGCGAGAACCACGCGCGTTTAAATTCGGCGGGGGACACTTTTCCTGCAAGAGATTTATGATTAGATTTCTTCCCATCACTCGACTGTTCTCGGCCAACCTCTTCCCGTTCTCGCTCGATTGCTTTGAACGCATCCAGCACCGATGTGCCTTCATGTTGGTGGTGCTGGCGCTTCAACGCAGCCGCTGCGCGCATCTTAACCCACGCCTCTTCGAGACGCGCTACATCACCAGAAACTGAAGGGGATTTTTGGTTGGACGGGCCGAGCACGCGCCTGGTCGACGAATCGCCTGCCAGGAGACTAGAAGGAGATTTAGAGAACCTTCCAGCTGGGAGTCCATGTACATCAGTGTCCCATAGAGGAGGGCGGTACTCCCTACGTCGTCGATCGCGGCGCTCATCCTGTGGGAGGAAAGGAGGGGGACAGGTGGGCACGGTCAAATTCGTTTCGAGATTTGCGACACGGTGGCATCGGAGAGAGTTGGCGAGCGTTGGAGACTCGACGGAGAGTGAGAAGCGTGGTGCGTGTCCGCCGCACCTCACGAGCGGCAGCGCCCATATCAGGCTCCAGCGCGCCGAGGCCGGCGCGTCGCGAGGACATCGTTCCACTAGCGCGCGGTGGTGTGCGCCAGACTAAATGCGTTTCGGACCGTTTGATGAAAAGGGCCACAATCGACGTTCTAAATCGACGAGTTAATTTACCGGGTAGGCACTCGTTTTCCCCCCAGATCTGGACTGGAGAGTTGACACTTCGCGGAGCACCGTGAAGAGGTCACCATGAACATGGCCGGCATGATGGGCCGCGGGGGCATGATGGGCGGCGCCCCCCAAGCGTCCTCTGGCGATACCCCGCAGGTTGACACCGCGGAGAATGTACAAATTAGCTCACTGGCGCTCCTTAAGATGCTGAAGCACGGTACGTACTGCACGGGCGAGATCTGAAGATGAGAGCTGCTTGATGACGGTCGCGGATCGCAACCGCCACAGGCGCGCGATCGTAACGGCCGAAACACGCAGACCCAACCCAACCCAAACACGCATGACGCATCGAGACCCTCAGCGAGGCTCGAGACCACCTACCCAGAGGGACAACGCCCAGATCGGGACGGTCACGGTCACGTCAGTGAGTTTTAAACCGTTCGGCTGTAAGCGCTCCAGATTTTCCATTTTTGCGCGAAATTGACTCGCATTGAATTAGATGCGCGTCATCGTCATCGCCGTCCTTCGCTGACGTTCCGTTCCCTTCCTTTCCTTTCGTTCCCTTCCGTTCCTTCCCTCCAGGCCGCGCCGGCGTCCCGATGGAAGTAATGGGCTTGATGCTGGGCAGTTTCGTGGACGAGTACACGGTGAAGGTTGTGGACGTCTTCGCGATGCCCCAAAGCGGCACCGGCGTTTCCGTCGAAGCTGTGGACCCTGTTTTCCAAACCAAGATGTTAGACATGCTCAAGCAAACCGGACGGGAGGAGATGGTGGTGGGGTGGTACCACTCCCACCCCGGGTTCGGGTGCTGGCTGTCGGGGGTGGACATAAACACGCAGCAAGCGTTTGAACAGCTGAATCCGAGGCTTGTTTCCATCGTGATCGACCCCGTGCAATCTGTCAAGGGCAAGGTCGTGATCGACGCGTTCCGGTTGATCAACCCGCAGACGATTATGCTGGGCCAGGAACCGAGACAAACCACGTCTAACTTGGGCCATCTCAACAAACCGTCGATCCAAGCCCTGATTCACGGCTTGAACCGCCATTACTACTCAATCAACATCTCGTACCGCAAAAACAAGCTGGAAGAAAAGATGTTGCTCAATTTGAACAAAAACAAATGGTCGCAGGGGTTGCGAGTTTCAAACTTCGAGAAGCACGACAGTGATAATGAGAAAGTTGTGTTGGAGCTGAAGCGATTAGCCGACAGGTACGAAAAGGTGGTCATCGAGGAGGACCAACTCACGGCGAAGGAACTTTTAGTGAAGAACGTGGGAAGGCAAGACGCAAAGAAACACCTCTCCGAGAACGTCAGGAAATTGATGTCTGACAACATCGTGCAGACCCTGGGCACGATGCTGGACACGATTTGTTTCTAATGGAGGGTGTAGGGGTTTGTGTGTAGGGAAGCTTGGTGATTAGGTCGTCAGGACATGCTTTCCTTTCTTGAGTCTTTCTTGGGTCGGGATAGTGCTTCCTTCAGATTTGACAATAAAGCGCAACAAAACTTTGATCACCTTTTCGTCTTCGATAGTCGTCTCTTCCCGTGTCTTTGTTGATTTCTCGGAAGCTCTTCGGTGCGGCGAACCGCGTCTCGGCGCACGTCTTAACCGAGGGTGGGCGTTCCCTTGTTTCGACGACCTGGGACACGGCGAACCTTTCGTTTTTCTTTTCGGTCGACGTCACGAACGCGTTTTAGGTTGCGTCGGATGGCCTTGTCGTCAGAGCACCATCGCACCATGCGCGTTTCCCGTTCGCCGCGCGCGTGGGTACTCGCGCTTGTGTTCGCCGTAACCAGCGCGCTCGCCTTCCTCTCCCCCGCCACCGCGCTGACGTTCCCATCGGAAACCAGGAAGTTGCTCGCGCTTAGGGACGAGCTATCGAACCGAGGTTTGGAATACCTGCTTGATACCTGGGTTTGCGACGACCAGGAGTGCGACCCGTGCGGCCCCACCGCAGGGGAATCCGACTCCTGGGGCGCGTGGCACTACGTCGCATGTCGCGTGTTACCCGAAAACGAACGCGCAGCTGAGGCGAAGAGGCCTGAGAACAGTGTCGTCGAAGCGTTTGACTCTTCGTCACGAAACATATCTCCTGACAAAAGAGAAGGAAAACTCAACTCCGACGATACCTACTACGCCGTGACGAACATCCATCTCTCCGACTTGAACATCGAGGGAAGTTTTGAGACTTTGCTCCGAGTGTTGTGTCCGTTTTCGCACTTGCGGGAGCTTGATTTGGACGGCGGACGGTTAGTGGGTCCGATTCCGGAGTACCTCGGGACGTGTTTCCCAAAGTTAACGGAGCTGGACTTGAGCCACAACAACTTGAACGGGGCGTTGCCGACTGGACCGTGGAAGTTAATGCCCGACTTGTTACAAGTGAAACTGGAGGACAACCGACTTTCGGGATCAATACCCATAGAGCTGTCCTACCTCACCGACCTGCGAGTCCTGTGGTTGGATGATAACGAACTTGCCGGGTCGATTCCTCGAAAGCTTTTCACCCGCCTGAACCGCTTAATCTCCTTCAACGTCGAAGACAACCCGAAGCTTTGCGGACCGGCACCTTCGGCTGACATAAACTGGCGCTGGCACCTAGATAACCAACGGGGCCAGGTAAGGGACTGGTTCGCGTTCTGCGAGAAAGACCCGTGCGGGGTGTTTTTCAAAGGGGGGACGGACGTGGGGACCATGTGTAGTGCTGGTTCTGAAACCTCTTCCTCCTCTTCCATATACGCCTCACCCGACTACGGCTGCGGCAAGGCTTTTGACCAGTGCGGGGGGACCGTCGCGGCGAGGCTCGCTACGAAAGCCGAGTGGAATGGAGGGGTTAGTTATGATGCTGTAGACGACGTTTTGGATGACAGCAACTCCATCGTGGTCGACGTGCCTTTCAACGGCCAGGCGTGTTGCCGCCGAGGCAATGAATGCGTCGACGTGCCGATCACCACACCGTGCAAAAGCGGGAGCGACACGTGTGCGTTTCGACAGTGCACGCCGATTGACGGGTTCACTAGGGCGCCGCAAACGAACGTGCCACCTGAGGTTATTGAAGAGTGGAGGAACGATATTAGGAGCGATGGAGTTGATGGAATTCTACCCCAAAAAGAGTGCGCTCCTGCGTTCGGGCAGTGTGGAGGGACCGCCGCGTACCTTGGACCTACGTGTTGCGAAGGGAACGCGCCGTGCTTTCGGGTCAATGAATACTTTTCATCTTGCGATCCCACCAAATGCGTGGAGTGGGGAGGACAATGCGGCGGTGAGGTGGATATGGATAACACCTTCTCAACCCCAAACCCCGAGTGTTGCCGCGCTGGTTCCGAGTGCGTGATTCTCAACGCCGGGTACCACGAGTGCGTCCCCGGTGCGAAACTTCAGAAGGAAGGGCTCGATTCTTTCACGCGCGCCTCAAAATCGGGAAAACTAACCCCGATCGATGCCAAGGGCGCGAACGATTACTTCTGGACCCCCGAACGGAGGGGGCGGTGCGTCGCGGTGAATGACCAGTGCGGCGGATTCGTGGGTGACGATCCTGAAAACGCCTATGAAGAGGCGCAGTGCTGCGGTTTGAAAACCGTGTGCGTGCGCAAAAACAAGTGGTACGCGGCGTGCGAGCGGTGCGCTCCGAGCTACGACCAGTGCGGAGGCGCCGAGTTTATCGGAGGCACGTGCTGCGCGGACGCGAACGATACCTGCGTAAAGGTTGATGAGTACTACTCGCAGTGTCGTACGACATTGTGAGAGTAAGAACGAGGGAAGCTTCGGTTCAGCTTGTTTTTGAGGTTGAGGTTTTTAAACGCTCGTTTTATCTTGCTTGGAACGACTCCGTAAGCATCAGCTCTCGCAATTCTTTCTGCGAAGTTCGACCCGCCAGCGCTCTCCGCCGCCCGCGAATACTGCGGTCGCCGGCGAGAAACCGGCAGTTTAGACTTTTGCGAGAGAACTTCGAAAGTTGATCCGTACGAAGCCGTTGCGCAAGATAAACGAGCATTTCAGAAACTTGAACCTCAAAAACAAGCTGATGTGAACGTTTTAAAAGATAAACGTTGACGTATGTGGAGATATAATACTGATACCTTGAGATAATAATAATGCCGCTCAAAGCACACTGCTCTTCAAAAATAAAAAAATAACTACGCTTCATACTTCTTCTCCTCCATCCCGCTCGGCGCCTGCACTTCCGTTTTCTTTGCCCCAATCTCCGCCCAGTTCGTGGAGAGCACTGTGCCACCTGATTCTTGAAACGACTTGTTCATCGCCCGTCGCGTCTCTTCATCCGCCTTGCCGTAGATGTCCTGGAACAGCTTGTTCAGCGCGGCGTCGCCCTCCGGTTTTTCGTCGTCGCTCTCTTGTTCCATCTCTTTTTCCAATTTGTCCCAATCCGTCGGCTTTTTGGTTTGCGCCGCTTTCGAGGACGGATAGGAAGAGGGTTTTTTCAGCGCAGGATCGGAGAAGTTCAAAGGCTGTTTAGGGTTTGAAGGCTTTGAATGATCACTCGTCAAATCCGTCCACTGAATGGGTTCTGTTTTCTTTAGCTTCAACTCAATCTTCGCGGGTCGCACGGAGCAAATACTTTCGTCAGGGTCGACGCCGCCGAAGAGATTTAATGTAAGATTGAATTTGGATTTCGGAACGGCGACGCGGATGGAATCTTTCGTGACGTCAAAAGAACACTCGTCTTCCGTAAGGTTCCTCGCCATAATCTCAACAGTGACGTGAGTTTGCGACTGGTACCACTGGTGCTTGTATGGTGCGACTGGTACCACTGGGGGGTTGGTTTCGGTATTCGGATTTAGTTTCTCGTTTGATTTATTTTCGGTAATTTTTTCGGTTTGCGAGTTTTCGCACTTCCCCAGCCATTGTAACAGCTGTCTCGACATGGGGTCCAGCTCCCGTCCATTTTGGAAGCTTTCCTTTGCTTCGTTTGTACGACCGAGCTCGAACAGCGCCATGCCCCTCCGCAGGTGCGCTTTCGGGTTTTTAGGCGCCAGAGCGACTGCTTTCGTTGCATCGTCCAAAGCTTCGGTTGGTTTGGAAAGTTTCAACAACGTCGCGGATCGGTGGATCCAGGATGACGCTTCACTCGGGTTCGTCTCCACAACCTTGGTGTACAACTCGAACGCAGTGACGAAGTCGTCGTCCACGAAAGCCTCCATAGCGTCGGAGGCCAAAGTGGCATAGGGGGCGAAGGCCATGAGTCCAAGCGACACCCGAAGGCGAGGGAAGATCTGGCGAGCAATCGATTTCGGTGCCTCTTTTTGTGGAGACGATTTTCGTTCGAGCGCGTGTTCGAAAACAAAACCTCTCGCAGTCTGTGAGGCGCGCGCCTCTGGGTGGCGCTGGCGAGCGCGGCTTCGGAAGCATGGCGTCGCGTCCTCGTCGGCGAGGATCCACGGCGCACTCCGATGCCCCTTCGAACGCGGACGAGTTCGTTGGACGTTCCGGTGTTGGATCTTTGGAACGTGGGAACACGGGAGGCTGCGAAAAAATTCTCATCACCGGCCGAGGCGCGACGCTGGTGGAGCGACGAATCGACAGCGAAACCACGGAGTACACAGTGAAAAGAACTGTTCGTTCTGTTCTATGGCGCTCTTCATTACCGGGTTGCTGTATGTTTGTCGGTGCATGTGCAGCATTCGAGACTGTGATGGGCAAACACCACGTTACCTATCGATCGATCGAATTCGGTTCGGTTTGCACATTCTCAATCGTCGCCGTGTTGGTTCAAACCCTACGCGTCATTTCAAAAACCACAGTCTCTGAGTCCATCCTGGTGATGAAACACGTGGGCGTGCGGCTGAGCAGTACGACCCTGTTACCCGTTTTCGGAACACGCGAAACGCAATTCCTGGACGTCGATACCTTACGCTCGGTCGTGATTCACGAAGCCGTCCGGGCGAAGAAAGTCTTGACGTACGTTTGCTTCAGGTTTAACAGTAATGAGACTAGTTGCGAAAAGGACATAAACACATCTGAGAAAGAAAAATACGATGCGGAGATGAAGGATGCATCACCTGGTAATAACTCAAGAACGACTCAAGACCGGCGCGTGGTTCTTGTTTTTCCCGCGATACGACCGGGGCTGGCGATGCAGAGACGCGTGTACGGAGCGATTCACGACTCGCTGTTTGCGCGTGGCGACGACGAAAAGGAAAACGAATTGGTCGAATCCAATGACTCCCTGCAGTGTTTGCCCGGCCCCGCTCAAGGGCATGGCTGGTGGAGGGGCTCTAATGCAGATTCTGATACGAACGATGACACAGAAAACACTCCTTCCACGTCAACCTCCTGTGACTCTAACCGCCGCGAATCCATCCTGATGGTTTCCGATTTCTTCCTCCCAAACTTGGGCGGCGTGGAGCTGCACATGTTTTCCCTGGCGCAGTGCTTGATGCGACGAGGGCACAAAGTCACGGTGTTGACGCACGCGTACGGCGACCGGTGCGGCGTGCGGTACATGACCAACGGTTTGAAAGTGTATTACGCGTTCAGGGTACCGGTGTACAACGGCGCGACGTGTCCTGACATTTTTGGCAATTTTAAATTGTTGAGGGAAATATTGTTGCGCGAGAAGGTCACGGTGGTGCACGCGCACCAAGCGTTTTCCGTGATGGGCCACGAGGCTATTTTTCATGCCAGGACGATGGGGTATAAGTGCGTGTTCACGGACCACTCGCTTTTCGGTTTCTCAGACACGTCGGCGATCCACATGAACAAGCTTTTGGTGTTGACCCTTTCCGATTGCAATCACGTTATATGCGTTTCGCACACCGCAAAGGAAAACACGGTGCTGCGGTCAGGGATTCCCCCGACCCGGGTATCCGTGGTGCCCAATGCGGTGGACGCAGTTAGGTTTGTTCCTGATTTGAAGCTAAGAGGTATTGTGGGGGGTATTTATGGCGGTATAGGGGATGACTCAACTCAGAACACAAGTCATCATACACAAAAAACAAAAGGTAAAACCTCAAAGGACCGAGTCGTCGTCGCCGTGACGGCTCGCTTGGCGTACCGCAAGGGCGTTCATTTGCTCTCAAGCGTGATTCCACTCGCGTGCGAAACATTTCCGCAGGTTGATTTCCTGATCGCCGGGGATGGCCCCATGCGGCCTCATTTAGAGCAAATGGTTGTGGAACATGGATTAACAAAACGAGTCACACTGTTGGGAAACGTCCCGCATAGCGAGATTGTCTTCGTCCTACAAAGGGCGCACGTTTTTCTGAACTGTTCGCTGACGGAATCGTTCTGCATTGCGATTTTAGAAGCGGCATGCTGCGGGTGCCTTGTCGTCGCCACCCGGGTGGGCGGTGTTCCTGAAGTCCTGCCGCCTGATTTGTTATTTTTAGCAGAGCCGTGCCCGGCAGCGCTGGTGGAGGCGCTGCGGGATGCAATTGGAAACTTGAAAAAAAGCGAGAAACTCTCTGAAAACGATGATGGTAAAAATAAAAACAGCCTATCGCCTATCGCGATCCACACGCGAGTCAAAGCGATGTACAGCTGGATGGACGTCGCGGAACGGGTGGAGGTGGTGTATAACAGAGCGCACGCGACTCGTGACACCATGGCTGGCCGGTTTGCGAGATTAAGAACCTGCGGCGCTGTCGCTGGATTTTTATTTGTCGCCGTCGCGGCGGTTGATTATTTGTACTGGCGGTTGCTGGAGATTTTCAGTCCCGGCCGCGAGATAGACGCCGCGCCGGAGTACGTCCCGGACGGAGAGGAGGAGGAGGAGCGTCAGGGGAGGTAAAGGTAGAGAGGGGAATATTTATCCATTTAGACTGTTTAGTCATACAAGGTACTTATTACATTGTCCTTGTGCTTTCTCGCCGCGTGGCGTCATCATTCTTTTCTCAGTCTGCACTCCGTCCGCGAACCGTCGTAATCTCGCCAGCTTGGCAGGCGCGTTGCCTCGAACCGCGGCCTACGTCGTTTCACGAACGTTCATTCAGCCGAGGTGACCCACACGTGCGTATTCGTTGTCGCGCACACGCAGTGCGTACTCGCCGCGACGATGAACCCCGAGTAGTGCGTGATCCCGCCCGGTTTCGTGCTTAGAGTGTACGCGGCGCACCCGCTCCACGCCTGCTCCCACGGGTTGAGGCAAATTCACGCGCGCCCAACGTTCGAGGGCACACATCTTTTTTTCTCGACGCTGACGACGTCCTCCCCCCGTCGCCTCCCAACCTCCCTCCAAACGCAGTGACTACCTCTTCAAGCTCCTGGTACGTCGTAGTTCACGTAGAAGATCGTCTGTTTTGTTAACTCCCGCGCGTCACGTGTCGATCCCATTCCGCTCCATCTCACCAAAATCTCACATCTCGTTCGGTCACTCACTTTGCTCCACCCCCTCTTCTCCTCAGTTGATCGGTGACTCCGGCGTCGGCAAGTCGTGTCTGTTGCTGCGATTCGCGGACGACACGTACACGGACAGCTACATTTCGACCATCGGCGTGGACTTCGTAAGTGTTGGGGTTTAGGGTGTCCCCATTGTCTTGTCCTCTCTCTCACCTCTCTCACCAGATCTGCACCGCGGCTCGACTTCCAAAGGGCCACCAAGATCTTGATGTGTTTTTGTTTGTTCGCTGAATGCGCGTTGAAACGCCAAGCCTTGACTTCCAAGTGCTAACCCTCATACCTCAACAACCTTGACCGCAACCCCAACCCTAAACAGAAAATCCGCACTGTCGAATTTGAAGGCAAGACTGTGAAGCTCCAGATCTGGGACACGGCCGGGCAGGAGCGTTTCAGAACCATTACAAGTTCTTATTACAGAGGTGCTCACGGCATCATTGTAGTGTACGACGTCACGGACATCGAGTCCTTCAACAACGTCAAAACATGGCTCAACGAGATTGACCGGTACGCGAACGAAAACGTGAACAAGTTGTTAGTGGGGAACAAATCAGATTTGACTGATAAAAAGGTTGTTGATTATCAAACCGCGAAGGCGTTCGCGGATGAAATCGGCGTGCCGTTTTTAGAAACCTCAGCGAAGAACGCGACGAACGTCGAAAATGCGTTCATGACGATGGCGGCGGAAATAAAAACCAGGATGGCGTCGCAGCCGACCTTGAACCAGGGGCCGAAAGGGGCCACCGTGAGGCCGGGAGAGGGGCGGCCCGTCGCGGCGAAGAGCCAGTGCTGCTAAGGTTGGGGTGGGGTGTGGAAGCAATTGATGTGGCGTGGCGTGGAGTGATGAGAAGAGAGTGCATGATGCATGGAGTCAATGACGAGTCATCACGAGTCATCAGATATGCACTCGTCATCTAATAAGGTGTGTGGTAGAGAAACATGTTGAAAACAATAGTTGACATACAATCACGCGCAGAGCTAAGTATTTCGTGGTTCTCGTCTCTCGTACAACGTCTAGTGTCTCGTCTCCAAACTCAAAAACTAAAATCACGCCGCCGAGAAAAACGGCGGACTTGAGTCGTTCGTCGCGTCCGCCAGCGGCTTCGTGTCTGTTTCCTGTGTCGAGCCCGATTTCCTTCGCCTCGTATCCGTCACTCGCGAATCGCCGTGAATGTCGAAGTGGTCTTTCAGTCTTTTGTAGATCCAGGCTTTGTTGCTCGAAGTCGTGGCTTTTCCGAAAACTTTGGGAAACAAGTTTTTCAACTCTCGGTACTCCAGCTCCTCCAACGGCCGGACCGGTCCTTTGAAAGGAACGGGAGAGGAGCACGCGTCGCCGCGCGGCGTGGGAGGCGGTAGCGCTAAGAATGTGTTTTCCCGATCAACACCCTCACCGCCGCGCACCGCGGTCTTGGGCTTCACAGGTGTGGCGGTGAGGCCGGACGCGCCCTTGCGCTTGCGGCTCCTCGGCGCGGTGGTGGTGGTCGTGGTGCGTATCGCGGTATCGCCGTTCGACAGGAACGCAGCTTCCGCGAGGCTTCGCAGCGCGCTCGCCGCGGCCCGGTTCTGCTCGCCCGGGTCGGACGGCGACAGGAAGAACGCGGGCGGGGGCACGACCCTCGCGGCCGGCCAGCGAGACTCCGGGCGAAGGCGCGTGTGAGACGTCGCGGTGTGCGCCGGCCTGGAAACGAGGAACGGAGCGTACACGGGAGGCGGTTCTCTGTACCCGAGAACCGGTGGCTCCGGTTGGCGTAGGAGGTGAAGACAGGGCGTGTACGTGTACCTCATAGAGGTCGGGCGCGATGCCATGGCTCGCGGCGTGATGATATCGCACGCGTTGCGCACGGACAGAGTGTCGAGTGAGGGGAACAGAATAACCGTTCCTTTCGAAAACTTTCGAGAAATATATTTTACAAAACGCACAGCTGTGCGCCCTCCCCTCTCACAGCTTGGCCGTCGGTTCCAGCCAGCTCCTTACGATATCCTCGATGGCGATTTCCGCCAGCTGATACGCCAGCTCGGAAGCCTCGTCCCACGCCTCCGCCTGCGACGAACCCTTGCCAGCGGAATTTTGAAGCGCCAGCGCCAATTTCGCAACCGCGGAGGCTTCGCGTTGCGATGAAGAATCTAACGCAGCTGCAGCTCCATTTTTATTTCCATTCCTCGCAATCTTAATCACCCGGTCCCGCGCCATCTTCATCATCAGCACTCTCGAATCACCTTCCGCGAACTTGCAGCACTGCAAGAAGTCGGTGTGCTCGAACCCGGTGCCTTGCATCAGGGCGTACGACCCGACTTCTTGGCGCAACCTGTGCGTCATTTCAATCGCCTCGTCCACTGCGCGAACTTTCGCCGCGGCGACGGCTTCGACGAGGATTTTTCCTGGGCGTTGTTTTGACAAAAGAGACGCGCACAGATTGGACTCCACTGCCTGTAGGAATTGACCAGTTCTTTGGCATTTTCTCTCCTCTTCGAGATACAGCGATTTGAGCTGAGGGACGTCACTCAACGCCCGGGTCGCTGGGGTGTCTAAACCGTTTCTAGAAACGCCTTTACTCGGGACCCAGCAAGGCTTGGCATCCGTCACTTGTTTCGTTCGCGAAAAAAGCATCGTTCGAAACTCGTGCGCGCCCTGCGCCACCGCGACGCGCCCCGTGAACAACCGCTGTCCAATCCTATCCATGTTAGTCAGCGTTTTATGGGTGTTTTGTGTGGGAAGGGTAGGGTCTGTAGTACTCCTAACGCCAGGTTCAATAATCTCCCCGGTACGCTCTACGTAAACTCCTTTCAACTCCCTGCCTTCCCGGACCGCGAAGACGTCGCAGTGTTTGTCCAGTAAACATTTTCGGTCGAGTTTCACGTCAACAAAGGCGATGGATGCGTTGTCCAAATCGTTACCTGTTGTTTTCTGACCCATATCAGTGAGCGTTATACCTCGTAACGGTCGGCCGTTTTTTGACTCCCGTAAACGTACGAGAAACGCATGCGGGCCTTTCGATTTGCTATCCACGAGCAAGTCAGCCACCACAACGGCGAATTCGGCGGTCAAGCCTTGCGAGATCCAGTTTTTTTTAGCCCCGGAGTGCGGCGTGTTTAGTGAAAAGTAACCGTGGCTTGTTTTATCGGTCGGGTCCACTATCCACGTCGCGGTGGTGTGCACTACTAGCCCGGAATTAACCCCTGCAAGGCGTTCAGTCAACGCGAAACACCCCAGGGTTCCCTTTGATTGCATGGCTTGTAGTTGCTTTAAATGCTGATGTCCTCCTAGCTCCAAGACGGTGCCGGCGAAGAGGTTGTACTGCACCGTGAATCGGATGGAAAAGCCCGGTCCATGGTCGAAGCCTTGTTGTGCGAGTAACCGGTGGGCTTCGAAAAACTTGGCGGGCTTCTCCGTGAGGTCTGTGAATTTCAGCAAGCCGGTCCGGACAAGGGTTGATAGCCTTTGCGCGGAGACAGTGTACGACGCCGCGGGTGTGTCAAGCACCGAGGAGAGCTTCTGGCGCCAAGCGGAACGCCATTGGGCGCGGTCGTTCTCGATAATCACGCCAGTTTTACGCTTTTCCGAAACGTCGATTCGGGGAGCGGGCGCGGGGTGGTCGACGACGCCGTACGCGCCAGGCATAGTGGAACGCGGGTGGGACTGGACGCAAGTAGCCGGGAGAACGGTTTCGGGCTGCTGGGGACGGGTGGGTGCGCGTCCGCCAGTGCGTTCCACCGACGCCGACGGGCGCTTTTTACTTTTTTGCTGACTCAGCCAGTTTAGCCTTGTCGTCGAAACGACGGTTTGGAAAAAATAAAGCCACGACACCCTCACTTCGGACCTGCGCTTTGAGCGCTGGGCACGTGCGCGTGCATCAAAGCCGGACACCTCCGATGTCTTCGCTGTCCAGCGTCGAGCTACCGTCGGAGTGCGTTGAACGCATTCTTTGGTACCTCTCTCGCAGCACGGACGGCGATCCAAAGGTCATTCGCGAATCAGCGCGGATTTCCAAGACGTGGAAAAGGGCGGCGGATACCGGTGCAACCTACGCCGCGATGTTACTGCACCGGTTTGGTATCGACGACCTTAGCGTGCCGTTCACGCGCGATAGGGTTGATTGGGGTCCGGACGCGACGTTAAACCGTGTGCCTGACCGTACGCACGCCCCATTTGACCCCTCTAAAATCGCGGATGCCACGGCAGAGACGTTTTCAAGGAGTGACATCGATTTCGAAGCCTTCGATTATCGAACGCCGACTGATTTGTGGACCGAGGACGAGATTCGCGCGGAACTCAAGAAACTCAACCCAAACGCTGGAATCGCAGAATTCACGGAATCGCGCACGGAGCGGTTCGTGCCGTCGCCGCGATCGGCGAAAGCCATGCTCAAACGTCGGAATAAAAAAGCCGCAAACGCTAAGGGGTGTTTCCACGAATGGTTCAGCGACTTCGGCGACGTCGAACCTTCTCTTTTTCGAAAGACAAACGACGCCTGACGCGTGGTGGAAAACGCGTTCGCAACGCAAGGCATGTCGTCTGTGCTATCCACGATACTTCCAGGTGAAACAAAAGCCCGGTGCGATACCTTCGCTGCGTATTTTCGGGATTTCAATGCTCCCACCAAACCAATGCACCCTTCCCTCGCGTTGATGTACCGTCTGCGCGGCGGGCAAATGACATTCTCGCCGCACGCCGTGATGTGCGGCGCAGGCGGCGTGCGATTCACGCACCCCGACGCCTTCGACGCGTCATCCTGTCGTCTCGGCGTGTTCGGCGGGTTATCCGTGTACGACGATAACCGTTGCACCTCGATGTTATCGTTCGATCACGCTGTGGTGTGGGTTCGGTGGTTGATGTTGCATCACGAAGAAGCGGACACTGACGCGATGCCCGGGCAAATAGCATACACACAGATGGCCGAGGCGTTTCGCTTGGTGCCGTTCGCGGGGTCGTGGCACGACGCCTTGCACAACTCGCTGTGTGTGGATGTCGAACGCGGCACAATCCACGCGCATGTCCCGCCGCTCGGAGGTGCAGCGCCTGACTACCCGTGGAAACCGGAAAACGCCGCGGTTCCTGGAGATGTTTGCGAATGGTTCACCGAGTACGCGCGGCGCGTCGAAGCGGGAGTGTACCGAGTTGCGCACGACGTCGAGCCGTTCCGCCTGGCGGATATGGATCCCCACGCATCGCCTGATATGGTCCTGAGTGGACCGATGATGTGGCGCATGCCTCGCGTGACAGGTAAGACGTCAATTTCTTATGAGGCTAGGCTGTACGAGCACACGTCATTCGGCGCGCTCCGTGTGACTGTGGGTGTGGCGTACACGGGCATTCAACCCATAGACGCACCACACTACTTCAACGGACCAGTGCATGGTCAGAGCATCTATGCGTACGAGGTTAGCTTCACGCTGTTGTCGGAGGAAGAGCAAAGGACGGCGTGGGAAAAAGGCGACTCGAGCATCTTCGGGTCATCCTCGTCGTTCCAGCCTATACGAGAAGCGCGACTAAAATCCAGGCGATGGGAGTGTGAGGAAGTGGTCTACGCTCGTGCGAGGGATCGCGAGACTGATGAAAGCTTCAATCACGGAGACTTGGACAGAGAGATTTGGTCTGAACCGGAAATCGTTGAAGGAGAGGGGGTTATTGGACTCACGCCGACGCTCACGGCTGGGGGCGATACGTTCCGGTATCGTTCGATGACGACAGTTTCTCGACATCCGTCGCACAGAGTCCTAGCCCCGCTTCACGAGATCAATAAGGATTGCACATGGGGAGTATCACTGAGCGGTGTGATGTCCGGTGGGTTCACGTTTGTCGCGATCCCCGAGGGTGCGCGCGAAGTGGAATTCGTAGCACAGTGTCCCGCTTTTATGTGCGAAGCTCCGCAGTACGTGTTCGGGTGAGGGAAAATGTTGGGGCTATACATTTTTACTACTGAAGACTCACTGCACTATCTACCCTCCTTCCGTCCCTCCCTCCGCTTCTTTTTCCAACGCGACCTTCACTTTCCGGAGCTGGAACAGCGTCTTCGTCTTCGCGCAGTTGATTAAAAGTCGCGCTTTGCTCGGTGAAGAGAATTGGTTTGTTTTATAGTTCTTGTCACTCGTGAACCGGGCAAACGCTTCGTCCCTTGTCTCGCCCTTCGCCTCGAACGGCGAGACACCGCCGTGTTCGCTGGAGAAGTACGCGGCGCGGTCCAACGTGCGTATTTCGTTCACAGCTTCTGCTACATCCGGGTTGATTTTGTATAAACCGTCTGCTTTTTCTTTTTCGCTATTTTCTCCGACGTCGGATTCCTCCTCCTTTCCCAATGCCTTTCCCTTGAATGACCTTGCTGTCGCCCTGGCTTCTTCCCGTGACGGTTCATCGGAAGGGAATTCCACGGATGGGACGACGCTCGCGGTGGGCTCGTCGTGGAACACGGCGACGTACCGTTTTCCGGGAACGCGGTGTTTCGGCCAGTTGGAATTCCAGGACTCTGGCGCACTGCTTGGTACTACTCCGAGTTTGTCGTTGCTTCGAGCCGCGAGGGACAAACCGACCTCTCGCGGTCCAGGAACCTCTCGGTGCGACGTGGACACGACACCCAACGCGCCTTCGGTATCAAGTCTTCCATCGAGGAACAAATCGACCAGGTCATCGCGTGCGTCATTCGGGGACGCGACCGTGTTTCGGCTCGGGGATGAGTTGTTTTCCCCGAATGGCGATGTACACGTTTCGTCCAGAGCCAGCCGACGGTCGATAGAATCCACCCTACGCGAGTTCACCTGGTGCGCCCTGCGTGCCGCATGTAGGAACCAAGACTCCGCGTGCCATTTAGGGTCAAGCGGGTCAACCGGATGGCCCATCACGCGGCCATCAATGAGGGACGAGTCATGAATGTTACTTTTTTAAAAAGAGACAAAAAGACTTTCGTACACGCGCGTCAAATTACAATATCAAAACGGGTTATCAAACTCCCTCATGACCCTGGGTAGATCCACAGACAGCACCTCCTCCAGCGCCTGCATCTGTTTCTTATCAATCTTGGGAAGTTTCCATACCTGTATGCCCTTCATTATTTCCCTGAACCGCTTAGGGTTGGGCATGTCGCCTCTGGGAATATTATGCTCATGTATACACTGTTGAAACTGGATCTCAACGTCATCCAACAGACGTTTCTGTTTATCGGCGTGGCCGGTCAACACGGGCATTTGCTTGCGAAGATGCGCGATGATTTTCGCGTGTGTCATGCACGCCCGTACCCGCTTTACGAACTCGTTCACCTTCCGGTCACACGATCGCCGCGGCACGTCCAGCAAATCTTTTTTCAAATCAGCCTGTTCCTTTTCGAAAATTTCTTCCCCCAGCTGGTTGTTATCCGTTCTTACGGGTTCCGTGTTGAACGAACCGACGTACACTTTGCACACCTCGGGGGTCATGAACACCTTACCAAGGGACCACATCAACGCGCCGTATACCCGCAAAAGTTGCTGACTAGATACCCCGTCGGCTTTGTTCAACACCACGCGCACTTTGTCGTCGTGCCCTCTTAAACACGAAATAACAGTTTTGAATTCGTCGCTTATATCGAGCTTGTACGGGTCGAACAGTAACAGAATAACGTCACTCCTCGCCGCGAACCACTCGCACACTTGTTCGAAGTTGTACCCTCGGTTGATCCGCTGCTTTTCGCCACTTAAAACACCAGGTGTGTCGACTAACGTAATTTCTTCCAATAGCTTCGCGTCGCACTGCGAGGCTTCGAACTTGCTCAAAAACGAACTCCCAAACGCGGACAACCCAGTGAACGGCTTGTCCGTCTGCACCGCTAACGTCTGACCAGGCGTAGTACGGTTCTCAGGGCCGTGCATCACGACTACAAACCGGTCGGTAGTCGGCTCAGGACCGATGTTACACCCCGGGTACTCCTTTCCTAACAAGTGTTTGATGAACGTCGTTTTTCCCGTGCTGTACTGCCCCAACAATAAAACATTCGGCTTTCCCTCGAAGTCCCCGTCCGTTAAAAGCGGGCTGTAGAACGACCCGAATTTCAACGCCTCTTCAACTGGTCGGACTTTCTGTTTGTACAATTGCTTCAACGAATCCACGATCGATGTCGCGGCTTTGGCGTCGATGGGAACTTTTCCAGATTTAGAAGATTGTTTCGTCGCTTCACCGCTTGGCGAATCTTCCCTCAGCGTAAACGCGTCGAACGGGTTGTTCACGTCCCCTGAGGTTTCGTCGATACCTTCCAGCGTGGCGATGGGTAGGGTGTTTGACTCGATAGCGGCGCCTAAAGAAACCGCGGTGATTTCGCCAGCCTCAAACCCGGACTGCGCCAGCGCTATTACCCGCAGCGCCCGGACGAACTGCTCTGGCCCTAGGAAACCTTGCCGGTTGCTATCCGCGAGCTGCCACGCCCGGGAAAGCGTGGGTTTGGGTAAACCAGACAGGGCGAAGAACTTCACCGCATCTCCGCCAGTCACCCGGCCGTCGTTGTCATCGTCCGCCAACGGGAACCAACGGCGGTACACGGACTCGTCCGGGGCGTAAGGCATCGATGAACAGATTTGTAGTTTTGTAAACTTCTTTTTTGTGGTGTCTCGGTTGCGGTCACTCGAAATCAGCGCTCTTTTCCTATCCGTCACAACGGTAGCACGTCGTCGGTGCGTGTGGTCACTCCCGCGCGTTTGGGGGTCAACGGGCGGACGCGCGTAGGGAGCGGCAAACGCGTCCACGCGCGAGGACGAGTGGCAGATCTTTGGCTTGAAAAATAAAAAATCAACACTTGGCAAACAAAATTCTGTCCTTGTCATCTTGGAAGGTTCCGTTGATGCCACGACCAGTCCTGACCGCGCACGCACGGTCGGCGACCTCATCAGGCGAGATGAGCTACTCGTACCTGTTCAAGTACATCATCATCGGTGACACGGGTACGTCCACGTGCAGCTCGCCTATGGACCCGCCGCGACGCGCGTCGCGTCCCCGCTCCACGAATGTCTCGTCCCGCGGCTTTTCGAGGCGACGCCCACCCGTCGGTCTCCCGAGACACCTCCTTTGGACCAGTCTTCGTTGGCCACGGCACACGAACGCTCAACCCTCTGACCGGAACCAAAGCAACGCACCGCACGTGTACCGTCGTACACCGACGCGTCGAGCAACCAAGACCTCTCCACGACTTCGTCTCGGGATGGCCAAATCTCAACATTCTGAAGAAGTTTTTTTGGTTTTTCTCTGCCAGTGCGCAACGTCTGACGCTCTCGCTCCCCCTCCCTAAACAGGCGTTGGCAAGTCCTGCCTCCTCCTTCAGTTCACGGACAAGCGTTTCCAGCACGTGCATGATTTAACAATCGGCGTGGAGTTTGGGTCAAGGATGGTGAGCATCGACGATAAACAGATCAAGCTCCAAATCTGGGACACAGCGGGGCAGGAGAGTTTTCGGTCAATCACGAGGTCTTACTACCGAGGCGCCGCGGGTGCTTTACTCGTGTACGACGTCACCAGAAGAGAGACGTTCGAGCACCTCGCCAGCTGGCTGGAGGATGCGAAGCAGCATGCGAACCCGAACATGACTATTATGTTGATCGGGAACAAATCAGACATGGGCCATAGGCGGCAAGTGTCAAAGGAAGAGGGCGCCGCGTTCGCGGAGGAGCACGGTTTGATTTTTTTGGAAACGAGCGCCAAGACGTCGGAAAACGTCGAGGAGGCGTTCATCGCGACGGCGGGGAAAATATGCGAAAATATCGACGGGGGGCTTGATGTTTCGAACGAGAGCTACGGCATAAAGGTGGGGTACGGCGCGGGGGG
>MDSY01091347.1_pt1 | contig 32650 bp, 32 predicted proteins | sample 811131 | NCBI WGS metagenome assembly MDSY01 (sample SAMN05326643, study PRJNA326480) | marine metagenome | isolation source: seawater | place: Atlantic Ocean: South West | collected 2010 | reverse complement strand
TTTATCTTGAACCTGTCCTGCAAGCTGTCCACACGCAGCATCAATATCATCCCCGCGAGTTTTTCGAATTGTTGTCACAATGCCTGCATCCATTAAAATATCTTGGAAAGATTTAATAGCTATCCTTTTTGAGCACTTGTATCCACTTTTTGGGAATGGATTAAATGGGATTAAATTAAGCTTCGATGGAACATCTTTAATTAGCTTGATAAGTTCTTTGGCTTGCTCATCTGAATCATTGATACCTTCCAACATTACGTACTCAAATGTTACGAAGTCTCTTGGTGCTCTTTCTATATATCTAATACAAGAAGACATAAGTTTATCAAGAGGATATTTCTTATTTATTGGAACAATTTCATCTCTAAGTTTGTTATTTGAAGCATGAAGAGAAATGGCAAGGGAAACTGGACAATCAAGACTTAATTTGTCAATTGCAGGAACTAGACCACTAGTTGATAATGTAACTTTTCTTCGACTTAAGCCATAAACAGCGTCATCTAACATCATTTCTAATGCATGAACGACATTCTTGTAATTTGCTAAGGGTTCTCCCATCCCCATCATCACAATATTCGTTATAATGCGCTCATCATTCTTTAAAAGCTTAAAATTTTCTTGCTCACGGAGTTTGTTATTAGCAAGCCATAACTGCCCTATAATTTCAGCTGATGTTAAATTTCTATTAAAGCCCTGTCTGCCCGTAGAACAAAATGTGCACTCTAGTGCGCAACCCACCTGAGATGAAATACAAAGGGTGCCACGATTTTCTTCTGGGATAAAAACAGTTTCAATACCATTTTTTGTCCCCATATCTAATAACCATTTACGTGTCCCATCAGAAGATAGATGATCTAACTCAATTGCAGGAATTTCAATTTTTGCTATTTCTTTCAAAGATTCACGAAATATAATGGCTAAATCAGTCATTTTAGAAAAATCTCTCTCTCCAAAATGATAAATCCACTTTAATAATTGTTTAGCACGATAGGGCTTGTGCCCGAATTTTTTTATATATTCGGTTAATTCATTACAGTTAAAATCGAGTAAATTATCCAAGTAAAATTAACCAAAGAAGTATTCAATTTCTATTTTAGCATTTTCTAATGAATCAGAGCCATGAACTGCATTTGCATCAATACTATCAGCAAAATCTGCTCTAATAGTTCCAGCATCAGCTTCCTTAGGATTAGTTGCGCCCATCAATTCTCTATTTTTTAAAACGGCATTATCACCTTCTAATGCCTGAATCATTACTGGACCAGATGTCATGAATATTACTAAATCGTTAAAAAAGGGTCTTTCCTTATGAACAGCATAGAAACCTTCAGCTTCCTCTTTTGAAAGATGGACCATCATTGCTTTTATAATTTTTAAATTCACTTTTTCAAATCTAGTATATATTTCTCCGATTATATTCTTTGCAACTGCATCAGGCTTTATAATTGATAATGTTTGCTCAATTGTCATTTTAAAATTCTCCAAAACATTTAGTTAAATAAATCTATTAAAAGAGAGTTAAAATAACATTTTTAAAGTATAAAATGAATTAAATTTAAACTAATATAAATTATGTTCCTCACTATTGCCTTCTATGAATTTGTCAGACTTGAAAATATAGAGCAGCTCCAAGCATTTACTTTAAAATTTTGTCAAAAAAATAAGATTAAAGGAACTGTTTTATTAGCCTCAGAAGGAATTAATGGAGCTATATCTGGGCAGAAAAATAATATTTATAAATTCCTTAAATTTATTAAGACAGACCCTTTCTTTAAAGAAATTTTTAAAAATCTAGAATATAAAGAATCATGGGCAACAAAAAATCCTTTTTACCGAATGAAAGTTAGATTAAAAAAAGAAATTGTTGCACTAGGGGTTGAGGGAATAAGTCCAGTAAATAAGGTTGGCAAATATGTTAATCCAGAAGATTGGAATGCGCTGATAGAAGATCCAAATACCATTATTATTGATACAAGAAATAATTACGAAGTTGATATCGGTACTTTTAAAAATTCGATTAACCCCCAAACAGAAACATTCAGAGAGTTTCCTTCCTTTGTTGAAAAAAATCTAAAAGATAGTAAACAAATAAAAGTCGCCATGTTTTGCACTGGAGGAATTCGTTGTGAAAAAGCAACCTCCCTAATGCTTGAAAAAGGTTTTGAAGATGTTTACCACTTAAAAGGCGGCATATTAAAATACTTAGAAAACATCCCTAAAGAGAAGAGTTTATGGGAGGGGGAATGCTTTGTTTTTGATCAACGTGTAGCAGTTACGCATGGTTTAGATGAAGGACAATTTGATCAATGCTATGCTTGTAGGCACCCTTTGTCTCCTGATGAATTAAAGTCATATCAATATATTAAAGGTATTTCCTGTCCTTATTGTTTTAATAAGCTTTCAGACAAAAAAAAAGCAGGTGTAACTGAAAGACAAAGGCAAATTATGCTATCAAAATCAAGAGGTAAAAATCATATTGGTGATAATCAAATTTCAAGTAAGGAAAATTTATGACGAAAATTAGATGGGGAATTTTAGGGGCAGCGAGAGTTAACGAACGCCTAATGCCTGCAATTGTTAATTCAGCATTGGGGGAGCTAATTGCGATTGGAAGTAGACGCCCTGGTGCTTCAAAAGAATGTTTATTAAAGCACCTCCCAGACTATGAAGATAAAGTTTATTGTTTTGATGGATTTGATCAGGTCATCAATCATAAAAGAGTGGATGCTATTTATATTCCTCTTGCAAATGAAGAACATACTGAGGTTGCTTTGAAAGCCATACGAGCAAAAAAACATGTTTTAATTGAAAAACCAATGGCAATAAAATCTGAAGAAGTAAAAGCTTTAATCGAAGAAGCAAACAAAAATAATGTCAAAATTATGGAAGGTTTTATGTATGCATTTCATCCTCAATTTGATCGGATTATAAATACCATTAAATCAAATATTCTGGGAGATATTAATTATGTACATTCTATGTTTTCATTTCCAATTCAACCTGCGAGGTTTTATCGTATTGATCGTCCGATGGAAAATGGAGGGGGTGCACTTTGGGATATAGGTCCCTATGCAATTCATACTATCAGACAATGCTTTAAGGAAAATCCCAGAAGAGTAAAGGCGATAGCCAAACTAAATGATCATGGTGCAGATATTTCAACAAGCGGTTTAATTGATTTTGGTAACGCAAAACGTGCTACATTTGATATTAGCTTTGAATGTTCACGAAGGTCAGAATTTGAAGCGTTTGGACGGTTAGGAAGGGTAAAATGTCCTACTGTATGGCAGCCTGAAGATAAACAAGCAAAAATAATTATCAATACTGAGAGTTCTGGTTTAACTGAAGAAGTCGTTCCTGCAGCTAATCACTTTATTCTGGAGATTAATCACTTCAACAGGATTATTAGTTCAGACATAACGCCAAAATTATCAAAAGAAGATGCATTATGGAACGTAAGAACACTTGAAGGCATTCAACAAAGTATTCAAAAAGATAGTTGGGTAAATCTTTGAGTAAAGGAATAATTTTTGATTTTGATGGAACGTTAGTTGATTCAGAAAAGGCTATATATGAAACCTTTGAGAGCATTACAAGACTCATAGCGCCTGAAAGAGAAAGTTTTGCAAAAAATATCCTTATTGGCCCTCCGCTTCGGGACACAGCAACAGAAATATTAGGTATTGATTATCAAGATCAACTGGACAAATTCGTTAATCTTTTTATTGAAATGCATGATGAAAAAGTTACTAAACATACGCAACCATATCCAGATGTTGCTAACATTTTACAAAGACTTCATAAAAATAATGTACATATGGCTATTGCTACAAATAAAAGAAAAGTTCCAGTAATAAAATTAATTAATTATTTTGGTTGGAATGATTATTTTACCAATATTGAATGCAGCGATAATAAGTCATTGTCTAGAAATAAAACAGAATTGATAAAAGATATTATTGAAGACGATATAAGATTTAAACATGGTTTTTTTTTAGGTGACACAGTAAATGATGGCATAAGTGCAAACCTTAATAAACTCAAATTTATTCAGGCTCGCTATGGATATGGATCAAATCAAAATTGGTCTAAAGTAAATGTTTACAACTCAATAAGTAATTTTTATGAAATAGAAAATATTTTTTGACCTATTAAATCATTCGAAACAATACTTGTGCAATTAAATTAATAAACCAAAATGAAAAATATAACTTATCTTTTAATTCGGTTTCTAAATAACATCAAAATAAAAATTATCAAGAAAATTGCTAATAACTGAAATACATGCTGATCTCTTATATTTTGCCCCATTAAAAAACCATTACTTGTAATTTTTCTGTTAAAGTCATTGATTATTATTGCTTGTTCCAACGTGCCAAATTTGTTTATATCACTTGATATCATCTCACCTATAACACCCTGCATTCTAATACTAAAAATTGTTGATAATTTTTTTTTAACTCGCATAATTAAATTTTCAGAGAATTTTCCCTTAAACTTTTTTTCAATTAAAATATCAGCTGTATTTAATATATTATTTATCACGATAACAATTTCTGCATTTCCAACGGAATCGATTGAAATATCGAAAAAATAATTATTATTATTAGATTTAATAAACTTTAAATTGCCGAAACCTATCTTTAAACTTTTATCGTTAATTAATTTAACCTTATAATGGTTAGTTAGAAATAAATCATTACTATGTAAATAAGCTAATATGAATGAAGGTTTTTCTAAATAAAAACTATTCAAAATTGAATTTGAAGTAAGTTTTAGATCAAAAATTTTTTCAAACTTTTCATTAATTTCATTCGAAAAAACTATATTAGGAACAAGAAAAAAAAGAAAAACAAATAGCTTCATTTTGAAAAAAACCTTATGAGTATTTCTTTAAAAGATTGATAAACAAAAAAGGACGTAAAGACGTTTAAAGGTAAAATCATTCTAGCATCAAAAGGACCTGCGAATACAGAAAAGCATGAAAGAATCATCAAATAAGAGATAATAAATAAATTAAAATTTAGAGAATATGATGAAATAATTTTTTTCTTAACATAATAATAATAAAAAGAACCAAATAATGAAAATAAAAACATAAACATTATTATTGTTGTATAAATTATGTAAATCTTTCCAAAATAGTATCGCCACTCATTAAAAATTGAGTTTGATTTATAAAAATTATTATTTATTAAGGTTTGAGAATAAATTTCACTATTATAATTTCGTATAATTGGCTCCTCAAAATTAATTGGATAATCTAAATAATTTAAAGTTAAATCATATAAATCATAAAAATATTTTGTAAAAATAAAATTATAATTTAAGCCTCTTCTAGAACAATCAATTATATTTTTATCACAAGCATCTAAAATCTCAATTGAAATGTTTTTATAGAGAGCTTGTTCTGATTGATGATTCTTTATATAACCTTCATTGAAAGGTTTCGTTTTGAGCCACCACGAAATATAGCCCAAAGACATTTCGCTACAAATATTGTGATCGGTGCATGAGGCTGTGCCCCTACCAGTAATTGGCATATCTTTATATACCTCTTTGGCTGTTGGTGAAATCTCATATAGTAGTTTAATTTTATCTATGGTTATTGGAATATTTACTTGTATTGTTTTATCATCATCAATAGAAGATATATTCTCAATCATCATAGGAAACTCTCCTTGAATAAAATCGTTTACAAATGAAACGTCATATTTTTTTTGATTTAGAAAACTAAGGTAAGTAAAAAAAGATAAGAAGAGTAATAAAGGTATGAGAAGAAATTTTGTTAAATTATAAAAATTAAATTTACTATTATAAATAAGTAAAAAGGAAATAATCAAAAAGTAAACTATCAAAACCTCCTCTCTTAGAAAGACTATAAATATTAATAAAGGATAAAAAATAACTAAAAAAGTAAATGTGTATTTTTTTAAAGATGAAAATGCAATTAGAATCAATGTAATAATTGAAATAGAGAAGATAGGCTCTCTCATCACAACATACCAGTCAGTTGTAAAAACAACAGGATTTAAATTAATTAACAACAAGATAGCAATATTTTCAATATTATTAAGATTATTGTACTCAGATTTAATCCAAACAATCGATAGTAAAAAAAGGGAGAAATTTAAAAATAAGGAGTAACTTATAGAAATTTTATTTAAAGCATATAAAAAATATGAAAAAGATGGTAATTTTGATAACAATAAAGGGGAATATTCATATGAATTATTAATAAGTGAGTAAGCATTATTTACAAATAAGTTATCATCAACAGGAGAATATCTAGCAATATAATCAAATTGTAAAAATAAAAACTTAAATATAAACAAAAAAAACATCGCTATATATAAATAATCCTTACTTTTTAACAAAGTTTAACCCCCCAAAATTTTTTGAGTAATCAAATTCAACAATTACCCAGCGATAATATTGTTGATTAGAGTCTTCAAAAAATTCAGCCTCAATAATATTTGCAAAATCATAATTATCAATATTTTTTATTAGGTCAAAATTAGAGCAAACTTTTTTATAATTAATATTAGAGGTCGCATAAATATTATTTGTATTGCATATAAGATAATCAGGCATAGAGTAATTTTCCTTTTTCCCTCTAAGCCAAAGATATTTGTCATCGACAGTTAAATAGAACTTATTATCTAAAATAATAATTTCACGATCAGTTAGTAAATCATCATGAAAACCTGAGCTTTTTGAAATAAAAGTATATGAAGCTGGATAGAAATTAGAAATTATTTTCTTATTATTATATTTCTTCTGATGCATTACGCTCAAGAAAGAATAATTATCATACTTATATGTTTTGATTAGATAATATTGACTATACAACCAAATGTATATAATTGTTGCAGCTAATGCATAAGATAAGAACCTAAGAAGAAAATTTTCAGATAAGGAGGTTTTAGATAAGAGATGATAAATGAAAAAAAGTGAAAAACCATAAAAAATAAATTTTGCAAAAATTAGAAAAGGAGCGGCACGGTCCACATAACCTGACCAAAGATATCCAGGCGATAAAAAATAAATTATAACAATTGAAACAAAAAAAGATAAAAACAAATAAAATAAATTCTTATATTTAATTTTAATATTTGAAATATTTTTTAACGAAGTAAAAGTTATAAGATTTATAAATAATATAAGAATAATTGAATAGACTGAACCAGTAAATAAGTCTAAATTATTATGCGACATATAAGATTTTAAAAATAAAATGAAGCTACTAAATAGAATTAAAAACAAATAAAAAATAATAAATTTGTAAAAATAAATTTTATGGTTATAAATATAGTAGATAACAAATAAAGATAAGGTAATTGAAAAAATTATATATATTGGGATGTTTATATTTACTATAGAACTATTATGAGCATAAAAAATAATGAAATTATTTATGAGTACTAATAAAAATACAACACTTACAATTAACGTAGTTCTATGTTTTAAATAATCTCTTTTTTTTGATAATGCTTGAGAATCAATAAATGAAGAGAAGTAAATTTTTATTGGAATTAAAAAACCATAGGCAATTATGCTAATGAAATATAAGCCATAAAACTTGAAATCATTTTTCAAAAAAACCTTAAAAAAACTATGATCTTGGTCTAAAAAGTTATGCCAATAAACAATAAAATACTTATTATAAAAATTTAAAATTTGATCATTTATATTTAATGATGTATTTCTTGTTTTGAAAGTATAATTTATATCCTGAATAAATGAATCAACTCCATAAAATAAAATTAATTGTGAGGATAAAACTAACAATGAAATTATAGGTGCTAGTAAGAATATATGGTATTTTTTTATTACATTTTTTATTGAAAAATTATTTAAATATAGTATAAAAAAAAATAATACTAATGATAAATATAATGCAAAAATTAATTCAAAATAATATAGAAATACTAAATTCAAAAATAAAAGAAATTTATATACTCTTTTATTATCTAGTTGAATAATATAATAAATAGATGAAAAAATAAGGTAAAAATACCAAATTCTATAGGTGACGAATAACCATTGAAAAAATAAAATATAATTTGTAAATAAAAATATTATTGAAATATATGTATATTCTTTTGAATTTGAAATTTTATGAAGGAGTTTTATTAAGAAATAAAAAGTAGGAAGACCTAGTATCAAAAAAGTAATAATTACATGGGACTGTACACTTTCAAAGCCTATGAGGATAAGTAATATTCCCAATATTCTTGGAACATTGCCTTGGTGTGTATGAATAAATGAGTGAGCAGAAGCTAAATTACTAAAAGTTTCATCAGCTAAACCCTTATGTAAATCAAAACTATAATTTAAAAAATTGAATGAATGCCAGATTGATGAAAATGTTTCATTTGAATCGAACCCATAAAAGAGTCCATCAGATAGAAAAAAAAATAATAAAAAGACAAGAGTGAAACATAATAATAAAAAAGAATCATAATGATTCTTTAAAATTTTCTTATATGGCATTAAGCTTAGTATGGGCCTTTAAAATTATCAACAATGTTTGAATTATAATCACTAATAATTTTTTTTCCCATCATTGCTTGACAGGCTTTAAATATAGTTTCGGATGAAGGATAAAATACTTTTTCTAGGCTATTTGCAACTGGTGATGGACAGTTTGGGAGTGTTATTCTTTTCGGTGACGATTTCAAAGACTCAAAGGCTTTCTCTGTTGCAAGTGCAATAATTTCACTTGCAACACCACAAAGTTCCCAACTAGTATCAACACAAATTAATCTTCCAGTCTTTTTAATAGAACTTAAAATAGTTTTTTCATCTAAAGGTCTTATTGAAATAAGATCAATTAGCTCAACTGAAATACCTTCTTGTTTTAATTTCTTTACAGCTTCCGATGCTTCAATTGTCATAAAAGATGTTGAAACAATAGTAATATCTGTACCTTCGTTTATAATTTTTGACTGGCCAAATGGTAACGGTTTCTTTGAAGTAATAGTTTGATCGATTTCATATAGTGATCTATGTTCAAGAATTACTGTAGGGTCTTTTCCTCTTAACGCACTAATAATGATACCTCGAACATCTGAGGGGAATGTGGGCATTACAACATTTAGACCAGGTATATGAGCAAGCATGGATTGAGTTGATTGAGAATGTGTTGCCCCTTGGCCCCAACCCCTTCCAATAATGGCCCTTATTACAATTGGTACATCGCCACCATTTCCACCAAACATATATCTCCATTTTGCTGCTAGTTGAATTAGCATATCAAATGATAAAAACATAAAATCAACGCGTGGATGAACTATAACTGGCCTCATTCCTTGTGTTGCTGCTCCAACGGCAATGCCTGTAATTGCATTTTCCATTGCAGGAGCATCAAAAACTCGTTTTGAACCAAATTTCTCATGAACTTTTGTTAATGATCCGAAAATTCCTGATGGATAATCAACAGCAATTCCTGTAATAAAAATATTCTTATTACGTTCCATCTCATATAAAAAAGCATCAGCAATAGCGTCTTTATACTTCATTGCAACTCCCGGCATTTAAGAATAAGTCTTTTGGGTCAGGCCAATTTGATAATTTTGCTTTCTCTAAATCTTTATAAATCAATTTATCTACTTGATTCTTAATATCTTTTATACCAGATTTAGAAATTATATTTTTACTAATTAAAAATTTCTCAATTCGTTTCACTGGACATTTTTTCATCCATTTTTCAAGCTCTTTTTTATCTCTATAAGTTCTATTCGCCTCATAATCCCACAAAGGACCTACATGTTCACGCCACCTATAAGTTCTTGCATGAATTAAGGCAGGTGATGAAGTTTTTTTCATATATTTTGTTGCTTTTAAAGTTTTTTCATAAACATCAAAAACGTCATTTCCATCACAATCAAAGACTTTAACTGCAAAGGACTCTACTTTTTTTATGAATGTCGTATTATTGGGTGTTCTAACTGAAAGTGGACTTTCAGTTGCGTACAAATTATTTTCACACACAAATAATGAAGGAAGACCATTCACCGCAGCATAGTTTAAGCTCTCCCATACACTACCTTCATCAAATGAGCCTTCACCAAAAAAAGAGACAGCAATTTTTTTCTCTTTTTTAAGCTTAAATGCAAGTGCTGCCCCTGCACAAAGCGCTTGCGAATGTCCAAGAATTGGTGAGGACCCAAAAAAATTTTTCTTTTTATCAATAATATGAACAGAACCACCCCTTCCTTTAGAACAGCCATCAACCCTACCAAACAATTCAGCCATTAATCGATATAAATTGCCACCTTTTGCTAGGTAATGAGTGTGGCTCCTATGGTGAGTAAAAACTACATCTTTATTATCAATTGCTCTACAAACTCCAACAGCACAAGCCTCTTGTCCGATACCAAAATGTGTAGGTGTCTTCATAGAACCATTAAGATATTCATTAGCGATAATTTCTTCAGCTCTTCTGATAAAATAAAGTTCTTTAAAAAAATTAATTCCTGTTAGGTTTTTATTCATAAATCTCAGATTTTATTAATACATTATTTAAGGTTAAATTCACGTAAAGCTAATATACCGATTGAGGTCATAGCATCTAAAATAACTCCACTTTTAACTAACTCTATACATTCATTTATACCAAACCAATGTATAGAGTCAATTTCGTCAGTTTCAAATTTTTTACTTGGTAAATTAATTTTACCATCGACTTCACTAAAAAAAATACTTGTTTTATTATCTACGTTATCAAGGCCTGGATAATAGTCAATCAAATGTTTAAATTTCTTAATATTAATGCCTGATTCTTCGCAAAGTTCTCGATTTGCAGCATCCTCAAGGTTCTCACCTTCAGCGACACTACCTCCGGGTATCTCAAGGGAATATTCGTCTGTAAGATATCTATATTGCTTCACAAGTAATATTTTAGATTTATTTTTAAGAATCACACCAACCCTTGGTCCAAAATATATTACTTCATATTTTTTTAACTTACCCTTAATTATCTTTTTATCATCATATATCTTAAAATAATTTCTTTTAAAAATATAATTTTTATTCATTTTTTATTGCTTTTTATTACAACAAACCGCAAAAATATAATGGGCCATCTTGTGGAAACCTGTATGAACAACCTCGTCATTCATTGAGAAAATAAATACTGTATTAAAATAGTTTAACATTAACTCCTTAAGATCAGGAGCTGTTTTACAATTTACATGTCCTAATTTACTTAATTCTGATGCGTAAACTTGTGATTCTATAGTAGGCATACCAAAGATCAAAACGCCATCATTTTCTAATGAACTTACAATATTTGATATAAATTTTTTCTCATTTTTCTTTTCAATATGCTCTAGAACATCTAGACTATAAATTCCATCATATTTTTTATTTACTGGCTTGGCTACGAAATCATTATTTAGTGTATCCAACTCCCATTTATTACTATTTCTGGAAAGAATGTCTTTTATAAAAATTGGATCAAAATCAGATACTGTTAACTTCTTCACCTCTTGAAGTACAATTCTCGATGCAAATGCATCTCCACATCCAACCTCTAGAACATTCTTGTACCCAGATAATATTTTAGAGGCAAATTTATATCTTGAAAGCATAAAAACAAATCTCCTGGGGTCATCTTCCCAACATTGATTTGCCATTAAACCTAGCTTTTGTAAGCCATCATGCTCTTCATAGTCCAATAACTTGTTATATTGTGACTCTTTTGTTGACCTGTTTTTTTTCATATTAGTGTCCAATAATAATCTCCTTTATAACCTGCATCATTAAATATTTTTATCCAATCATTTGGTGTTCCATGAGTTTTTGCTGTAAGCATCCAGTCGATGAAATTCTGTTTATCAGTTTTATTTTTATAAGAGTCTACTTGAACAAATGCTTTTCCACGCTTAGTAACTCTTTGAATTTCAGACAATGCTTTTATACATCTTTTTTTTGTTAGATTGTGTAATGTATTTATAGCAAGAACTAAATCAAAAGAATTATCTGGAAAAGGCAAATTACAAGCATTTCCAATATGCAGATGACCAATGCAATCTTTATGGCAATTGTTTATTGCATACTCACTTACATCAAGACCAAATACCTTCACTCCTGTCTTTGAGTCAAGTAAATCTTTAACTAAAAAACCTTTTGCACACCCTATATCAAGAATTTTATATCCTTCTTTAATATTGTAATGATCGATTATTTTTTTAGCAATAGTAACCCATCGTCCATCGTAACTATAACCTCCATAACCTTGGGATCTCTTGCCATCAAAATAATCTTTACCAAACTTAAGGGCAATTTTTTTATTTATATCCTTATTTAATAATCTATTATTAATATTTCTTTTAGCTTTAGGGTACTCAGATAATAAATTAAATAACATCTTCTTTTTTTCCTAATGAAAAAATAGTACTATTTTTTGGTAATTTAGTTTTATCTAGCAGATTAAAGGGATCAATAAAAAATTTTACACTTTGCAGTCTTGAGTGCTCTAATTCTTTAAATTCTTTAGATTGATTCATCACTAACACAACATCATAATCCAAATTTTTATCTTCAATGGAATTGAGTAAATTAATCTGATCATCATTGTATTTTTTAATTATTGGATCATAAACAAATACTTTGGATTTATCGAGCTTATTTATTAATTCCACCGTAGGTGAATTCTTTATCGAATGTGTATTTTCTTTATAGGCTAATCCAAGAATCAGAACTTTTGGATTTTCTAATAAAGGTAGTATTTTCTCAATAAAAATTTTATATGGCCAATTTTTCCTGTAAACACTATTTTTTTTCCATGCTTTTACTGCTTGAGAATCAGTTTGATTAATGCTTGAAAAATTAATAAAAGTGGTTAAATCTCTTTCTAGATTACCCCCAGATATTCCCAATCCAGGCATTAAATATGCGTAGTTTCCAATTCTTTTGTCAAGCCTTAAAGCTGGTATAATTTGATGAAAGTCTGCTCCAATTCTTTCACATAACTCAGCAATTGTGTTAGCGGTGGTAACTGAAGATACTAAAAACATATTGATAGCAATTTTAGCTAATTCAGCACTTTCATATTTCATTGGTAATATTGGGCATTCATAAGATTCTAAAAAAATTTGAAGTTTCTTATTTATTTTTACACCTGATTTTTGCCCTAAAATAAACCTTTCAGGAAATGAAGATCTTTCAACCGCATCGCCAAAAACTAATGTTTCAACTTGATAATAAAGGTTGGAAAAAACCTTTTCATAGTTTCGGGTAAATCCAGGAGGAACTTGAGATAATATAACAGTAATACGATCCTGTGAGTCTATTTTAGCTAGCTCATTTAGATAGCTTTTAATAACGCTTAAATCACTTGAACCATTATCATTTGTTGGTATATCAGGGGCAACGTAGACAATATCGCTTTTATTAACGTCATTTAAGGAAGAGGTAAAATGGAGGTTTTTGTCATTTTTTCTTAATAAAGCGTCAAGTTGTGGCTCATCGATTGGTAAATTTTTATCATTAAGTTCTTTTATGAGTTCGACGCTTTCATCATAACAAATTACATCGAAATTTTTATTCGCAGCACAAACCGCACTCACCAAGCCAAGATGTGTCATGCCAACAAAACCAATTTTTATCTTACTTTCCATATAAATATCTCTTTATTCCAGTTTTAATTTTTGTAAATTTAAAATCTTTAAAAATTTTTTCTCCCTTACTAGGAGAAAATTGTCTTAAGCCATCATGAGGCATTGGGCCTATTCTTTTTGTATTATTAATTTTAATTTTCGACGATTTTATTTTCTTTTGAAAATTCGCAATTTCATTAAATGATAAAACCTGAGATGAAACTGCATTAAAAATTCCAAATTCTTTATTTTTTATAATTTTTTCAACAAGTAAACTAATATCCCCAACATAAACATGATCACGCTTCTCTTCACCTTTACCGAAGAGAGTGATATCAATATCTTTATCAATCAATCTTCTAAATTTATTTGGGCCATAACCATTATGAGGATCATTTAAACCATAAACAAGAGTAGGTCTTACTATTGTAAGAATATTTCCAAAATAAACATTAAGTATATTTTCTCTTAAATTATGCATAATTCCATGGAATGAATTGGGATTTGTTTGCGAAGATTCATTTATTTTATTAGAACTATCTGAATAAACCGCATCAGAGCTTATATTTATTAATTGTTTAAGCTTCTTATTACCAACTCCCTCGATAAAATTTTCAACCATTAAAATGTTTTTTTTAATACATTTCAATTCCTTACATGGAGCAATAGCTGATACAAAAATTATTGTATCGCCATCATTTATAATTTTATCTAACTTTTCTGAAGAACTTTTTTTCGTTAAATCAACCTCTGTTTTTGAAATACCAAATACATTATATTTTTTCCTTTTTAGTAAATTATAGGTTTCTGAACCTATAAAACCTTTATTTCCTACAACAACAATTTTATTTTTCATATTTTAATTTATCACCTTATTAAGTACATCATTAATCCATATATCTGAGCCAAGATTATTATGTTTTTTACTTATCATTTCCTTAAAAAAATTATATTCTAATTCCCATGTTGGGTCACTTGAAATAATCTCTGAAGACTCCTCGATTGGTCTCCCACTAGGTATTATTCTTTTTCTAAAAATAAATTTGCTTGGGCCCCATTTACATAGTGAAGTTATATGTGCACTTCCATACTCACCATAAATATCCGCATAAAAATGATTTCTCCAAGATAATAATGACGTTTCAGCGATAATAGTTGGTGAAGATAACTTACCAAAAACAACATTATCATATGATTGGTTTTCGTTTTTTGTAGCTGAAATAATTTTAAAATCAGTAAATTGCTCGCTAAACCAGAATTCTAAGGTATCTAGTAAATGTGAGCCCAGATCTGGAAGTACCCCAGCTCCCTTATCTCTCCATTCAGAATCTCTTACAAGCCTTGCCGTTCCATTCCCATAAAACATCCTAATGGTATAAACTTTGCCAAGTTTTTTTTCATCTAAAAGTTTTTTCATTTTTATAAAATTTGGTTCAAATCTATGATTGTAAGCAGTATAACAACATACATTATTTTCTTCTGCTAGATTTTTAAGCATCTTAATTTGCTTAGATGTGGATGAGAAAATTGGTTTTTCAACCATTACGTTTTTTTTATTTGAGAGTAGATATTTAATATATTCAATTTTTAGATCATCTTGAATACACAAAATTGCTGAATCAAAAGATTTTAACGGTACATCATACAAATTATCATAATCTGACTCTTTGAATGGATCAACAGTACTTACTGTGTCACTCTTTGCGATTGCTAATCTTTTTTTTCCTTGGACACCTAGTCCAACAATTATTATTCTCATATTAGGATGAATAGCGAGATTGCTTTTCTAAGTAATCAATCTTTTCAATAATTAAATTTGAAGAAATTGGCCAGTTTCCGTCTTTTTCGCACTCCAAGCCGGCAGCAATATTTCCAATGATTGATGCAATTAATTCATTGTTTGTTGCTTTTAAAACCAGAGATGAATATGCAAGCAGAGCATCTCCTGCGCCAACGGGATCTATAAGGTTTTCTACCATTGAGTCTAAATTAAAAAATGCGCGTGGGTTAGTTTTATTAGAACTTCTGTATGTTATTAGGCCGCTTTCACCACATTTTAGGATTAGAGTTTTGCATTTTGATCGCTCCATTATTTCTTGTGCCAATGGCCTGATGACAGAATCTTGATCTCCCGTAGAAAACCTTGCTTCCCTCTCGTTTGGTGTAATTAAATTAAACCCATAAAACTCTAATATATTCCCCCATCTACTCGCAACTTGACTATCTGCAGCCTTAAAAGTATTTTTTGGGATGCTTTTTGTTAAAATTGGAATTGTTGATTTATTAAATATCCCATGCCTAAAATCACTAAACATAACTAAATCAGTTTCTACGCTTTCAATATTATTTTTTACATTATTGAGGATACTACCTGATATTGCAGTGTTATCTAATTTATCTATCTTTAATAATCTATAATCATTTACTACTACGGCATTTTTATTTGTAGTAGGCCTATTTGGATCAATAATTGGTTTAAATTTTATTTTTGACTTTTTTAAGCTTTTTGCTACAAAATCACCTAGTTCATCTTCTCCAAGTAACGTGGTAAAAGTAACATCAGCTCCTGCAGCTTCAAGATGTTTAGCTACAATACCTGCTCCCCCAAGAAAATCTTGTTTGTTCTCGTATTTAACGCTCATGGTAGGTGTTTTAGTCATCCCCCCAATCATTGAACACGTAGTATAGGAATCTACTATAGTATCCCCGACTACGTGAGCCTTAAGTCCTTTAATCTTATCTAAAGCGTCCCTTAAACAAGAAAAAGATACTTTTTCAGCTTCCATTATTGAGAGCATTTTTTCAAGATGTATTACAGGTCTTTTTTCTGTGATAATTTTTGATGACGAATAAACTATATCTCCTGGTGTAAAAATTATTTCTCCACCATAATTTTTTAGAGTTTCAATCTCTTCTTCCGTCTTCTGAATTATTTCATTTTTTCCATATTCATAGCCTTTCGCAAAGTAATCTGGCTTTAATACTTTCAAATTTTGAATAGGAGTTTCATTTTGATCAATTAAAACAAAATCAACCACCTCTAATGCAGCAAGATTAAATGCTCTCATTTCTTCAGGTATAAATGGCCTCATATTTCCTTTAGTAATATGTTTATCAGCTGTAAGGCTAACAACTAAAATATCAGCTTTATTTTTTGCAAATAATAGATGTCTTATATGGCCCGGGTGCACAATATCAAAAGTTCCATGACACATAATTACTTTGTTATTTTTACGTTCTTTTTTTAATAACTTTGTAAGATCTTTAACAGTCTTAATTTTATGATTTATTAAATCTTTACTCTCTTTATCCATTTTTTCTCTTTTATTTGTCCATAAACTGATGCCAAGTTTTTGTTGCATCATCTATACTTTTTTTATTCCATAAAGGGGCATTTTTCCAATATGAAATATTTTCTAAAATAAGACTTATCCCTTTTTCAAAACTTACTTTAGGCTCCCATTTCAACATTTTTTTAATTTTCCCAATATCAGCATGAGTGATCTCTGGCTCTCCTGTTCTTTTTGGAAGTCTTTCAATATCTCCACCCCCTAATAATTCGATTAATTTATTAATTGTTTGAGGTTGTGCTGCACCAACATTAAATATTTCATTAGAGTGAGCAGTTGTAGATGCTAAATAAAATGCATTAGCGACGTCCGTAACGTAAACAAAGTCCCTTTTCTGATTCCCATCCCCCACCAAAGTAAAGGGTTTTTTTTCTATTTTTTGTTTGAGAAATACACCCATCACAGCTCCATAGGCGCCCGATGTTCTCGAGCGTGTTCCATATGCATTAAAAATTCTAATTGAATTAACATTTAAACCATACACTTTTGCCCAATGAAAACATGCTTCTTCACCTTGAAACTTAGAAAGCGCATAAGGATACTCAAGTAAAATAGGGCTATTTTCACTTGTTGGTGTTTGAGCAATGCCGTAACAAGATGATGATGCAGCATAAACAAATTTTTTAACATTCAGCTTATTGGCAATGTTAAGCATATTCACAGTACCTAAGACATTTGTGTATATGTATTTATAAGGGTCTTCAATCGAAGGGACTATATCTCCAATGCCCGCAAAATGTACAATATACTCAACACCATCTAAAAACTTTTCATCGATTGTTAAGTCATTAATGTCTTTTTCATAAAAGTTAAAATTCTTATTGGCAGCATTATGTTCTATATTCTCGATTCTTCCACCTACAAGATTATCAACAACAACGACCTCATATCCATTTTTTAAGAATATGTCTACGCAATGACTTCCAATAAAACCAGCACCACCTGTTATTAAAACTTTCACTATTTAACCTCTAGTTTTTTCATAGTTCGAACATTAAAAAATTTGTCATCATCAAAACTATTCGGTAAAAGATTATTCTTAAATGCATCACAAAGATCTCTTACCGCATCTTCAACACTTCTTTTAGGTACGAAATTTATTTTATTTTTAATTTTCTCTGAGCTAATATGATAAGACCTTGGATCATCTGAATCAGTAACTTCGATTTTAATTTCACCTTTATCTGGAAATAGTTCTTCGACAACTTTCTTAACGGTTAACGCAATATCCATAATGGACATATTTTGATAGCCACAATTAAAAATTTCGTTTGCAATTAATGACTTATCAATAGTAAGTAAGGTTTCACATAAGTCTGCATAATCATTTATATGAAGATTTGGGCGCAATTGATCGCCACCAAAAACTGTAATTTTTCCTTTATTAACAGCAAAATTTGTTAAAATATTTACTGAAAGATCCAGTCTTTGACGAGGGCTATAACCACAAACAGTTGCTGGTCTGAAAACAACTCCAGTAAAATTATTATCAGTATGTTTAAATAATAATGGTTCACACATACCTTTGTACTTGTTGTAAAGCGTGAGCGGGACTAATGGATGACTTTCATCAACATTTGGCTCCTCCGATACACCATAGACCGAGCTAGATGAAGCAAAAACAAATCGTGATACGCCCTTTTCTTTTGCCGCAATTACTATCGGCTCAAAGGAGTCTAAATTTATAGATGTGGATAAATTTTCATCTAATTCAAAACTAGTGTCATTGGATATACATGAAAGATGTAATACTGAATCTTGGTTTTGCAATGACTTACTCACTAAGTCAATATCTCTGACATCACCCTCAACTAGGCTAAGATTTGGCGATATTGGAAGATGATCTTTTCCATACCAAAAGGTATCGTAGACCGTAACGTTATAATTTTTTTCTAACAACTGAGGGATCAATATACTAGAACAGTATCCCCCTCCACCAAAAATGATTAAATTTTTCATAGTATGATATTTTTCCTCTTTAGATTCTAATATTTATTGAGCTGGCTTTAAAGACTAAAACCAGAATTTAATGCGTCACTATAGAACATTTTTACAGTATCAAGCGAAAACTCATCGAGATCTTTACCTAATGTAGGATATTTTTTTAAAATATCATCCGTAATTGTTATTATTTTACATCCAGAATTTTCAGCATGTTTTATATTTAAAATCTCTCTAGGGCTTGCCCATAATAGATTGGAGTTTGTTTCTGCAAGAATCTCACTACTTTTTTCACATATAGGGACTGGATCTATTCCGGTATCTGCAATTCTTCCACAAAAAACTGATGTGATAGAAAAGATATCCGGAGAAAGGACTTTTGCAACTGATTCCACTTGATTAAGTGTCATTATTGCTGTTATGTTCAGTTTCACTCTTTTTTTAACAAGGCTTCTTATTAAATCTACCGATGACTCACCTTTTGTATTTGTAATTGGAATCTTTACATTAACATTATCACCCCATGAAGCGATTTCTTCAGCTTGAATTTCCATTTGATTAAAATCATCAGCAAATACTTCAAAAGAAATAGGATTATTACCAATTATGGAGATAGCATTTAAAGCAAATTCTTTGTAATTCGTTACACCAGCATTTTTCATTAAGGTAGGGTTGGTTGTAAACCCTTTAATAAAAGGTAATTTTTTATATTTACGAATTATTTCTAAATCTGCACCATCTGCATAAACATCTATCATCTTTCCCTCCGAAAACTGATTAAATAAACTTACATATATCAGATAAAGACTGAACTATATTACAAGAAGCAAATAGTTTTTTATCTATATGTTCAGTTGTCTCATTATATTTATAATCTATAAAAAAACAACCCTTTAAGTTTGCGTTATTCGCACATTTTATATCCTGATATCTATCGCCAATAAAGTAGCACAAGCTTAAATCCAAATTAAATTCTTTTTTTGCTTTAAGTATATTTCCTATTTCCGGTTTTCTACAATTGCACATGTCTGAATCAATATGAGGACATACGTAAATTGCATCAATGCATGATTTACTTTTTAAGAAATTATGCATTTTATTCAATTCAGTTATTGATAATGTCGCTCTTTTTGGTGATAAATTTGGTTGATTTGTAATTATTACAGTTTTAAACCCTTTTTTTTTAATTTTCTCTAAAGATTCAAAAACATTATTAAAAATGAAAAAATCATTAAAAAGAAGTGGTGCGTGTGGTTTTCCATCTATAAGAATACTTCGATTAATAACACCATCACGATCAATAAATATTGCTTTATTCAATTACCACTTTGTTGCTTTTACTTGCAAAATTGGATTAGAAACAAGACAATGCCAAACAACTGCGTGAAACGCTTCCGTATGAGGTGTTATTCTCTGATCATTCACTGTAGGTACAATAATTACACAGTCTCCCTTCTTGCCTGCATAACCACCATCCCTTCCTACAACGCCAAAAACTTTAGCTCCTTCATGTTTGGCCAAATCTATAGCATTTACAATTCCGGGGCTAACGTTTTTTTCTAAATTTCCTCCACCTACAGATAAAATAAATAACGCATCATTCTTTTTTATATTACTAATCTTCAACCAACCATCAAATATTGTTCCCCACCCCTCGTCATTAGTTCTGGCAGTTAGTTCTGAAACATTATCTGTTGGCGCATAGGCTTCTATAGCACACAACTTTCGAAAATCATTCACTGCATGACTAGCATTCCCAGCACTTCCTCCAACACCCAAAACAAATAACCTTCCTTCATTTTTACGAATTAAATCAAGTTCATTAGCAAGATTATCAATTTGATTTATATCAATTTTATTACAAATTTCTGAGGCTTCTTTAAAAAACTGTTGTGCGTGCATATTTAAGATATCCTTATTATGATATAAGAAGAATATTAACAAAGTTACAAAGTAATTGGTTAAATTTTTTTATAAGGCCAATAAATTTTTCAAGCAACTTTATTAATTTTTTAATTGTAAATATATAGTATTATTCGATTAAATTAATTTTAAGGTAATCAAAATAAATTAATATTTTTTTTACTCAATTTAAAAATAAACGATATTTAATTTTATTGTTTATTTAAATAATGTTTTAAGATTTAATTTAACCTAAATACAAATAAAATTATTAATTGAAATAATCTAAAAATATGACATCTATAAGCTACATTGTTCCTGCATATAACGAAGAAAAGAATATAAAAGATACTTTAAGTGATCTTCTTGACTTAAAAAAAGACTTTCCGCACTTAATATTCGAAATAATTGTCATCAATGACGGTAGCGATGACCATACAGAAAAAATAATTAAAAAAAATTTTAAAAATAATAAACTAATCTCATACTATAAAAATAATCATAATTTAGGACTTGGTGAAACTTTAAAAAAAGGAATCTCTCTTGCAAAAAATGAAAGATTTATTTTTATTCCAGGTGATAACGATCTATCAAGGGAAATTCTAAAAAAATTACTAAGTTCAATAGATGATGCTGACATCATAATGACATACTTCATGAATGATGATATCAGAGGAAAAACTAGATTTTTAATCTCAAGCCTTTTTACTCTTATTTATTTGTTTACGTTTGACATTTTTATTAAATATGTGAATGGGCCAGCAATATACCCTACTCGACTTTTAAAAAAACTCACTCTCAAGTCCAAAAGATTCAGTATAGTTGCCGAAATAAACATCAAAATGCTCAAACTTGGCTGCTCCTTTAAAGAAATTCCTACAACTAGACTAAGGGGGTTAGAGGGAAGTACAGCCTTAAGTTTTAAATCATTCTTTGAAGTAGTTTACATATTTGGCCATCTTGTATTAGATATTAATCTATTGAATAGAAAAAAATATAGAAAAAAAGGTAAAAGGATAATCTGATGAAATCTTTTATCTCTTTATTGGAATGGTTTTTAAATAATAAAAGGATTATTTTTATTTGGCTAATAACTGGCTTTTTAGTGTTTTTTTTTACTACTTTTTTATTATATATTTTTGTTGATCATTTGTTCATCAAGCTTTCAGTTGCAACTTTGCTAAGCGCAGAACTTGCAATAATTTTAAGGTTTTATATCAATCATAAAATTATTTTTAATTCAAATAAACCTATTTTAAGCTCTTTCTTTAATTTTCATCTTGCAGGTGGTCTGGGACTCATTGTTTGGTGGATCAGTACCAATGGGCTTGCTTTTATTGGAATATATTATATCTATGCAAGCTTAATAGCGTTGGTTTTAACTACAGCAGTAAATTTTATTACGAATTTTTTTTGGATATGGAGAAAAAAATAATTGCCTGCTAAAAAAGTTTAGTGATTTTATTATCACTTGCTCCTTTATTTTTTGCTTATTACTATTAATTTATTTACTTAACCCTTGGTATAAAAATGTAAATTGTAAAATATAAAATACACACGTATAGCAAAGCTAGTGTAATCAAAAAATTATCTGAGTATACAAAAGGTATTAAATACAAAGGAGAACTCCAGATAGGCAGTAATGCGAGCGTAACAATGTTATTTGCTGATAATTTAATTTCCTTGCTCCTTAGCAATTTCTGTAGAAAAAAATAAACTTTTAAATGCAGGTGGTATGGATCGGGTGAAAATGGGGAGATGTTTTCATAAAACTTTTTACGAATGGTAGAAAATATTGTTTCAATAATGGGATATATCAGAATTACAATGGCACCCCATGTAGGAAGCTCTGGGTGTCGACCATAAAAAAAGATGACCATTAACCCAGATATCCAACCCCACATATATGCCCCACAGTCTCCAAGAAAAATTTTTCCCATAGGGAAATTGAACGCTAGGAAAACTATTAAAAGAACTATCAAAATTATAAGATTAGAATAAATAAATGTGTCAGATACCTTATCGGCTAATATTAATAAAGAAATTAATTGAAATAAAACTGTCATTCCTGATAGACCATTTGCTCCATCAATAATATTTGTGCCATTTGCGATGCTTACTAAGGCAAAAATAAAAAATACAAAAGCTATTACATATATGTTAAGTATTTTACCAAGTATAGGTGCATCAATAATTGGTAAGTTTAAATTTTTATAGGCGATTAAAAAAATAAAAGAAGTTAAAAAAATTGAAAGAATTCTTTTATAAGGAGTTACGTTATGTGCTATGTCTTCTTTAGTAGAATAAATTACCAATATGAGTAATGAAAATAACAAAGTAATTAAAAAATAATTTGAATGTAAAGTAGAAATTGAAGCATACAGCACTAAACTCAGATAAGAATTAAGACCTCCTAATCTTGGAATAATTTTTTTGGAGTGTATTTTTTGAATGCCTGAATAAACTTTTTCATAATGTTTAACAAATTCAAACCCACCCCAAAACTTAATAGTAATCAAGTTCAAAAAAATATTAAATAAGACTGCTATTATGAGTGCCTCGTAATTGATCATTTTTTTACAATTATCATTTGAAATTAACTTCTTAAGAACAGTTTATAAAAAATTATCTTTATTTTTTTTGGAAGCATAAATAATAAAATCCTAATACTTCCAATACAAAAAGATTCTATAATATTATTAATATTATTATCCCATAAAAATTTTTGGAAATTAAATTCTGAAAGAATATATGCCCTTCCCCCTCTTCTTGCGATTGAATTTTCATTAAATCTAGCTAGTACCAAAACTTTTGGTAAATTACATACTTTTGAACTTAAATTTATAATTTTTACCCATAAGTAGTAGTCCTCTTTGAAGATAAAGTTATTTGAATAACCTCCGGCTTTGAGAACAATTTTTTTTTTGTATGCAACAGCCATATGATTAAATGGACTTCGGTATTTACAGTATGATCTTATTTTTTTATTTGTAAGTGGGGCTTTGCGAATTTTTCCTTTTTTATTTTCATCAAATTCTTGGATATAAGAGCCTATCAGATCGTATCCGTTATTTAAGGATTTTATATTTTCCTCAAAGCGAGTAGGAAGATTTATATCATCTGCATCGACTCTTACAATAAATTCGTACTTGCAACTTTTGAGTCCTTCATTTAATGCATTCCCAAGTCCCTTACTTAAAGGAAGCATTGGTGTCTTAATATTGAGATACTTTCGATATTTTTTTATAACATTTTTTAATACAATTGGAATGTAACCATCATGAACAATTATAACCTCTGTAGGTTGAAGAGTTTGAGCAGCAATACTGTCTAAACATTCAACTAAATACTTAGCTTTCTCTTTGTGGTAAATACTCATAAGTACTGAAAAATTCAACAAAGTAATAACCTAATTCTAAATAACAAATATAAAAATTGAATTATCTGTAAGAAAAGAAAGATCTGAGCAAATACTAAGGCATAGAGATCAAAAAATACTAATATGAAAAATAAACAGATTATATTAAGTAAGAAAAATTTAACTGAAATTATATTTACAGCTGAATGACTATCGAGTTCACCAATAATAGGATAGCATAAAATTTTATTATAAGAAATTAACAACCAAGAAAAAAGTGATAGATATAAAATTGGAAGTGCCTCATTAAATTTATCATTAAAAGCTATAGAGATAACTGAATCTAAAACTAAGAATATTAATAACGATATTAATAGTAAAAAAGTCATTATAAATATAATTCTCCTAAAATTTATTTTCTTACTTGTACTGTTTGCAATCATAGTCTCAGGTATTAGTGTGCTGAAAGCATTGCCCGATCTTATCAATTGATCAGCTAGGTTAAATGAAACAACCTGTAATGGATTTCCAGTTAAAACCAACATAAATGCCCATAAAGTATGAAGTTGTGATTGAAAAGCTGTTGTGAAAAAAGTTTTAAACGTTTCAGAAATTTTTTTAATCGAATCCATTAAGGAAAAGTTATAAGAAAATTTATAATTATTAAAACAATATAAATACCCAAATACTGCAGGAAAAGCAAAGGAAATTGATTGAGCAAGCATAAGAATATATAAATCTTGATCATCAATTAAATAATAAAATACAATAATTAAGCCAAACAACCTTCCAACTAATGTAGGAATTAATAATAAATCTGTTCTATTAATTGACTGAAAGAACCATAGGTTATTAAATGCTCCAAAAAAAATTGCAACAATAGTCCAAAATAATATTATAGGAAAAGAGAACAAACTACTTTCAGCTTTAGCAAAAAAAACAATAAGCAAGATAGATATAAACATAATGAATAGTAGAATTTTACAGTTAGTTATTAGCATGAAATATTTAATTCTAAAATTATCACTTCTGCTTTTTAGTTTCTTAATACTATCAATGGAGAAACCCCATTCAGTTATAGAGTAAGCTATTTGAAAAATAACCAAGGCTGAGGTACCTATGGCAAACATGTAATTAGTTAATCTGTTACCTGCTAATAAAATAATCAAAAGCATAGAAATTTGATGTGATAAAATTATCAAAATTCTATATGAAACATTCTTTATAAAGTTAAATTTCACTCTGGCTTGAATATTTTGTAGGATAAAACTTATTAATACCAAGATTAGAACTGTTACCAAGTACAGTCAAATTTTTCTTTTTTAATAACTCACATAATCTTTTGTTTTTTAATAATTTATAATCTGATGATATATGTTGACTATCAAATGATGTATTTAACCCGAAGCTTTCAAATGTTGAATATTTTTTTTGAAGTAATTTTTTTATGTCATTAATAATTTTGATATTAACCCTTTTTCTCTTTATGTTATTAGGCAATGAAAAACTTATTGATTTTGATGTGCTAATTTGTCCAATAACTAAAATAGAGTCTGTAAAAAAAGAAAATCCTAATTTATTAAAAAATGCTTCATTAATTCTTTCAAAAGATAATCTTTTAAAAATTTTTATTAAAATATTACTTGTTGTATCTGAATAGAATTTAAAGTCTCTCATATCATTAAAATTTTTAATTATTGGTCGAAATTCAATTAATGATTCACTACACAATTTTTTATTTATATGTAATAGGTTTTTTCTAAATATAAAAGGTCCATATTTTATAATATGTTTAAAATTAACTGCATCTTTTAATGATATTTTTCCAAAAATAACCCACTCTTGGTCAGAAAGGAAATATTGATTTTTCGAAGTTAATGAGAGTTGACTTAAAAACCTAGTATTTTCAATTGCTCCAGCTGACAAGACCAATTTTTTTGAAAAAAAATAATTTTTATTTTTTCCATTATCTAAAGTTATTTTATAAAAATTATTATAGCGATAGATTGATGAAACATGTCCTATTTTATAACCCAATGGTGGTTTATTTCTTCTAACTATAAGTGGAACCTTTTTTTCAATATTACCTTTATTATTTTCAACTAAAAAAGCCCCATGCCAAAAACTTGATAACCCTATTTTCATATATCCAATCAATGTTCCTACAAAACCATTATTGTTTAATATAATATTGTTATTTCCAGAAACTATGACAAGGCTATTTTTTTTTCAGCTTTATAGAATTTAGAGCCAATTGCCCCAAATCCTATTTGAATAGATTCATGATAGGAATTTAGTGCGTCTGCTGTATATCCGTATGTAGATGATCTAAATAAATATTTTACAATAACTTCAATTGTAATTCTAATTAACTTTACTGAAGTAAAAATATTGGAAAGCTTATTAAGTGAATCAATTGATACTTTGTAAAAAAAATTACTCTCATTTGCATTTTTTAGTTCATAAACATCATAGATAAGACATTTTGTCCTTTTATACTCATTTAAAAAAGTTGCAAGCTTTTGAAAAGAAGTATAAGGAATAACTTTGTAGTGTTTTTTAATCTTATTTTGAAAAATTCCAAGTCTTAAAATAACAGACCCATCCTTTATAAGAATATCTTCAAAATATTTTTTATCATTTACATATTTGTTCCATTGTGGCCTAAATAAACTTGCATAAGTTGCAATTGAAGAAATGAAAATTAATTTTTTTTTTGGTAATTTTTTTATTAAAGATTTATTATCATTTTTATCCTTAGACCAAGAAAACAAAAAAATATGATCATAAATTTTTAAATTCGTATCTTTAACTTCTTTATGTGATATGAAATCAAAGCCCTTTAATTCATTTTTTATTTTTTTAATGACCCATGAATTTTTTCCAATTATGATTTTTCTATTTTTCATTTATTGCTGCTAGCTTTTCGTTTTCCAATTCCATGTATGCTTAATCATGTCATCAATTTTATACTTTGGAGTCCATAAAAGAAGCTTTGTTGCTAATGTAGAATCTCCATAAAGCTCTGGTGCATCACCCTCTCTTCTTTTACCAACAATATAATTTATTTTTTTCTTACTAATGCTTTCAAATTTTACAATAAGGTCCTTGACTGAATTTCCAATTCCAGTTCCGAGATTGATCGAGAGGAAACCAATATTATTCTTTGCATATTTAAGAGCTGCTACATGGCCCTCAGCTAGATCTTCAACATGTATGTAGTCGCGTATACAAGTTCCATCATCGGTATCATAATCGTCTCCGTATATTATTAATTCTGGTTGTACACCGAGGGCAACATCACAAATAATTGGCATAATATTGTTAGGAACCCCAGATGGCTCTTCTCCTATAAGTCCACTTGGATGACATCCTATAGGATTAAAATATCTTAATGCAATGCATGAAAAATTTGGATTCATATTTGTAATTTCTTTACAAATACTTTCAATTTCAATTTTATTTTCTCCATATGGATTTAATGAGCTAAGCTCATGATTTTCATTAATTGGAAGTTCATTTGGATAACCATATACTGTAGCTGAAGAAGAAAAAATCAGATAATTACAATTAAAGGATATCATTATCTTTAAAAGAGTTTTGGTTCCAGTAACATTATTATCATAGTATTTTTTAGGCTCTTGAAAGCTTTCTACAACAGATTTTAATCCAGCAAAATGCATAACAGCATTTATTTCATGGTGTTTAAATATATTAATAAGAAAACCTTCATCTCGGATATCACCTTTATAAAAAATAGGTGAAAAATTGCAAATTTTTTTTATTTTATCTAGTACATTAATTTTTGAATTAGCTAAGTTGTCAATAATTACTGGTTCATAACCATTCTTATATAAGGAAATAATAGCATGACTACCTATATAGCCTGTTCCACCAGTAATTAAAATTTTCTTTTTATTCATGAAATATTAAGATAGTTCTTTTTATATAAATAGGTTCTCAGGTTACTACAATGAGAGCAAAATTTCTATATAATGAATATCGTTTTTAGTATTCAAATAAATATTTTTTCAAAAATTAAAAATTTTTATATAAGGAGATTTGAAATAGATAATTTAGTAATAGTTGGCGGAGGAATAATGGGCCTAACCTTAGCAACTTTAGTAAGTGAAATATACCCTAAACACAAAATAACATTATTTGAACGTTTAAATGCATGTGGAGAAGAAAGCTCAAAAGGAATTAATAATGCTGGAACAGGACACGCCGGTTATTGTGAATTGAACTATACGCCTGAAACTTCCAAAAATTCTATTGAAATAAATCGTGCAATTAAAATAAATTCGATGTTCGAGTCTTCACTTGAATTCTGGTCATATTTAGACAAAAAGTATAATTTTTTTAATATCAAAAAGTTCTTAAAAAAAACTCCTCACGTCAGCTTCGTTTGGGGTGAGAAGGATTCATTATTTTTAAAGAAAAGATATTTAAAATTAAAAAAACAACCTTTATTTAAAGGCATGGAGTTTACAGAAAACCCAAGAGTCATAGAAAAATGGGCTCCACTTTTAATGGAAGGAAGAAACTCGTGTGAAAAAGTCGCGGCTACCAGAGTAAAACATGGGACTGATATAAATTTTGGTGAATTAATAAAGCAATTATTAGTAGTACTTAAGAAGAATAATAACTTTTCACTAAATCTATGCTCAGATGTAACATCAATTAATTTTCAAAGTGATAATAAAATTGAAGTAATAATAAACCAGAAAAAAAAATATGTTACAAATAATATATTTCTTGGAGCTGGAGGTATGACAATAAATCTTTTACAGAAATTAGGAATTAGCGAAATTAATGGATATGGTGGCTTTCCTATAAGTGGAAAATGGCTGATTTCTAAAAACAAAAAATTAATTAGTAAGCATACTTGTAAAGTTTATAGTCAAGCTTTTCCTGGTGCGCCTAGTATGTCAATACCTCATCTTGACCAAAGGATAATTGAAGGAGAAGAAATGCTTATGTTCGGGCCTTTTGCTGGTTTTTCTTCAAAATACTTAATTAATGGCTCTCCTCTTGATCTATTTAAATCTATAAAATGTAATAACTTTATGACTTTGGTAAAAGTTTTTTTTAGTAACCTCATGCTCACAAAGTATTTATTTATACAAGCGTTTATGTCACACAAAAGCCAAATGAGGCAACTAAGAATGTTTTACCCAAATGCCAAGAAAGGAGATTGGAATCCAATAACAGCAGGTCAAAGAGTCCAAATAATGAAAAAAAATTCAAAAAATAAAGGTGAAATAAAATTTGGGACGGAAGTTATTTATTCAAAAAAGGGAAATCTTGCTGCCTTGTTAGGAGCTTCTCCAGGCGCATCAACTGCATGTTATATAATGATTGAAATCTTAACAAAAATTTATGGGCAAGAAAGCGCTTCAAAAAAATTACAGGAAATCTCGCCAAGCTACAAAATTAACATAAACAAGAAACCTATATTTTTAAATAAAACTAGAAGGAGCACATACAAGAATCTTGGATTAATGAAATAGGTTTAGTAAACTATTTCTAGGAATTTAATTTTAGTTTTTTTTCTATAAGATCGCAAAGTATGTGACCTAAAGTAATATGAACCTCTTGAATTCTTGCCGTAGAATTTGAGTCGACTACTATACTTAAATCACATATCTCTTGAACACCCCCACCACCCTTTCCCAGCAAACCTATAGTTTTAATTCCTTTTCTTTTTGCAGAATTAATTCCATTCAAGATATTTATGCTCATACCTGAAGTTGAAATACCAACAACGCAATCGTTTTCTCTTCCAAGAGCTTCAATCTGTCTACTGAAAATATGTTCAAAACCGTAATCATTGGCTATGCATGTAAGTGCTGCTGAATCTGTGGATAATGCTATGGAGCTGAGTGGTCTTCTATTTTTGTTAAATCGGCCGATTAATTCAGCTGAGATATGCATACTATCTGATGAACTTCCACCATTGCCCATCCAAAAAACAGTTCCCTTATTATCTAAAGTTGACGCAATCATATCTGACATTTTTAAAATTAATACCTTTTTGTGTGCACTAATTTTTTTTATTACAGCCTCGTGTTCGTTAATATGCTTTTCTATTAAAGCTATAGTCATAATAAAATTGATCCTTATAGATTGGTACCATTATATATAAATTTAAAATTAATTTTGATTAAAAAGATCTCTTGTAAATACTTTTTTAATAACTGATTTTAGGTCTTTGTTCATTCTATTAGATAAAATAATGTCAGATCTTCTTAAAAAAAATTTTAAATTTTTTTCAACTTCTACCTGCTCAAATTCCATTTTTTCAACAAGAGGCTCATAAATAATAATGTTTATTCCTTTTTTTTTAAGTAATTTTAAAACACTAAGAATACTAGATTCTCTTGTATTATCTGAACCCTCCTTCATAACTAGTCTATATATTCCTACAATTTTGGGCTTTAGCTTCATAACCTCATCAGCAATAAAATTTTTTCTTGCTGTATTTGCATCTACGATCGCTCCAATCAATTTTTGAGGAACATCTTTATAATTTGCGAGGAGTTGTTTAGTGTCCTTTGGAAGACAGTAGCCTCCATAACCAAATGATGGATTATTATAATAATCACCAACCCTTGGATCAAGACTAACTGCGTCAATAATTTCTTTTGTCGAAAGTCCTCTTACTTTTGCAAAAGAATCTAATTCGTTAAAAAAAGCAACTCTCATTGCTAGAAAAGTATTTGAGAAAAGTTTGCTCGCCTCAGCCTCCGTTGGTTCCATAAAAAGTATTTTGCAGCCTTTCTTTTTAATACCTTTTAAAAATACATCAACAATTTCTTGAGCAAGCTTACCTTTAGTTCCAACTATTATCCTTGATGGATATAAGTTGTCATGCAATGCTTTTCCCTCTCTTAAAAATTCCGGCATGAAAATTATATTTTGTGTTTTAAATTTTTCCTTCATTTTTGAAGTAAACCCAACAGGTACAGTAGATTTAATAATAATTTTAATTTTTGGGTTTTGACTGAAGGCCTTTTCTATTGTTTTTTCAACTGTGGAGGTATTAAAATAATTATTCTTCTCATCATAATTTGTTGGAGTAGCTATCAAAACATAGTCAGCTTCCTTGAAAAAATTGGAACTATCTGCTTTAGCTAAAAGGTCTAATTTTTTTTCTTTTAAATATTTTGATATATCTTCATCAACAATCGGAGAAATTTTATTATTTATTTGATCTACTTTCTTGAGAATAATATCTGTAGCTATTACTTTGTGATGAAGTGCTAAAAGTACAGCATTGCTTGTTCCAACATAACCAAGCCCTACAACCATTATTTTATTTTTTTTCATATAATCTTAAACAAAATTTATCTTAATTTACTAGAAATGTGATTGTACTAGATATAATTGATTAATAGTCTGGGGAACAAATATATAATTTATAATCGATTTTTATCAAAAAAATAGATCCTATATTTGTAAAATAAATTGGTAAATCATATTTTCATTCGATCTAACGAATGAACTAATTCTTTTCTAGTTGCTCTTTGATTCTTAATTTTTCTTTTTTAAACTTTCTAATCTTAAGATCAGCTACATAATTTTTGAAGCTTAATTCGATGATTTTATCTAACTCTTTATGTCTAGTCTTTAATTGTTTTATATCCACAAAACACCTCCGAAAAATGATTAAAAAATTACATAAAAACTCTTCTTACTGGACCCTATAAATTTATAATATACATGTTAACTTTATACCGTTTTTTTTATTATTCCTAGCTTTTTATTTGCTATAAAAATCTTGAACAATCATTCGTAATTAATGTCCATTAATAAGTTTTGAATTTTAAAAGTAACCAAACATATATTTTTCTACGTAGCTTTATTTGTCATATAATTAGAATTAATTTTTTAATAATGGAGATTCATGAAAGCTTTAGTAAAAAGCCAAGCAAAAGAAGGTATTTGGTTAGAAGATCTAGCTGAACCAGCTGTTGGAAATAATGACGTTTTGATTAAAATCCATAAAACAGCAATTTGTGGAACAGATGTACACATTTATAACTGGGATGATTGGGCAAAAAAAACTATACCTATCCCAATGACGACAGGTCATGAATATGCAGGAGAGATAGTAGAGCTTGGTTCTAATGTAAGTGATTTAGAAGTTGGAGATATTGTTTCAGGGGAAGGGCATATTACATGTGGCAGATGTAGAAATTGTTTAGGGGGAAGAATTCATCTTTGTCCAAAAACTATTGGTGTCGGGGTTAACCGCGCAGGAGCATTTGCAGAGTATATTTCAGTTCCATCCAAAGTTGTTTTCAAGCCCAGTAGAGAAATATCAACAGATCTTTTGTCAGTCTTTGATCCTTATGGTAACGCCGTTCATACAGCACTATCTTTCAATATGGTTGGAGAGGATGTGCTAATAACAGGTGCAGGTCCAATTGGTATTATGGCGGCGATGGTCGCTAAGCATGCTGGCGCAAGAAATATTGTTATCACAG
>MDSY01038591.1_pt1 | contig 32692 bp, 31 predicted proteins | sample 811131 | NCBI WGS metagenome assembly MDSY01 (sample SAMN05326643, study PRJNA326480) | marine metagenome | isolation source: seawater | place: Atlantic Ocean: South West | collected 2010 | reverse complement strand
ATCCATGTGTTATTGGAAGCATAGGAATATCAGCTTTTTTATATTCTTCATACTTATAAACAGCAAGCGCCCAAAAATGTGGTGGAGTCCATAAAAAAATAATCAAAAACAGTATTAATGGAAATGAATCTATTTGATTTGTTATTGCTGTCCAACCAAGTAATGGCGGCATAGCTCCAGCAATTCCTCCAATAACAATATTTTGAGAAGTAAGGTTTTTTAGATAAACGGAATAAATCAATGAATAGACGATAATTGATGACAAGGTTAGAATTGCAGTTAAATGATTAACAAAGATTGCTAATATTAGTATGGAAATAGTAGCAAGAAAGAAAGCAAAATATATGGCATGTGATGTTTTAATAACGCCATTCACTAATGGCCTATTTCTAGTTCTATCCATTAGAGAATCGATTTTTCTATCCACTACATGGTTGATAATGGCAGCTGCTGAAGCAGAAAACCAAATACCTATACTGCCAAAAAAAATTAACTCATAATTGAATATCATAGAACTATGTGCCAACAACATTCCTGTGATTGCGGTAAACATGATTAAGAAATTTACGCGTGGTTTGGTGAGAACAAAAAATTCTTTTACTATATTTGGCAAGCTTTCAGATATGTAAAATGGGGTTCTCATCATGGATTAATATATCATTTCCTAACCCTATCTGTCGAATAATATAGTAGAGCTATCATGCTCATTAGTAAGATTGAAGCATTAACAGTATGTAAAACAGCTACTGTTATGGGAAGACTTAATAACACATTTGAGATGCCAAGAAGGATCTGAATAATAAAAAAAGTCATGATAAATATGCCTATTTTTTTATATAAATAGTTGGATTGAAAGAAATAGATATAAATAAATAGACTAAGAAATAAAATTGATAATATTAACGCTCCAACTCTATGAGTAAAATGTATTGCTAACTTGTAGGTATAATCTAAATACCCTCCCTCATAATTAATATCTGGTAAATTAAGTATGGTAAAAGCTTTATCAAAACTCATTTCAGATGGCCACCATTGATTCAAACATTTAGGAAAGTCAGTGCAAGCTAATGATGCATAGTTTGTGCTTGTCCAACCTCCTAAAAAAATTTGTATAATTAAAGCAAAAGTACAAATTACAATCAATGTGAGTAAAGGTTTATCAACCTCACTACTATCAGATTCTTTTTCCAAAAAAATAAAACCATTTATCATGATTAGGCTTGCTGTCATCATTCCCAATAATAAATGTATGGTGACAATAGTTGGTTTAACTAATTGCGTTACAGTCAACATCCCCATTAAAGATTGAATAATTATTAATAAAACTAATAAAATTGGCAAAACTATTGATCTATTATTACCATTTTTGATAGTTAAATATGAAACTATTAATATATATAAACCTAGGAAGCCTGCAAGGTATCGATGTAACATTTCACGTGAAGCTTTACCAATATCTATTGTTGAATTAGGGTAGGAATTTTGGGCCTCAAATATTTCTTTTTCTGTATTTGGTGGTGTCAACATTCCATAGCAACCTGGCCAATCAGGGCAACCTAGTCCAGCATCAGTCAATCTAACCCATGCGCCTGCTGAAATTACAATTAATGTAATAAAAGCACCAAAAAAACTTAAATTTGAAATGGTTTTATTCTTTACCATCATTTTTGTTTTGAGAACTTTAAAAGTTTCTTTAAATCTTTCAGTAATTTTCCACCATTGAAATTACTCTCATATGACAATATAGCATTTCCACCTGGATCAATGAGATAAATCTGGTTTCCTTTTTTTGATATTTGTGAAAGCATCTCATATAGCGGATTGAGACTTGCATTTGAAAACAATAATTCTGGATACTCAATTGTTAAGTTTTTAAAAAAACTAATGTCTTCGTTATAAGTAGTCAGAAAAATCCTTTGTACTCTATTAATGTCTTTACCTAATGCTATATGTACTTGTCTCAATAAATAAATATCACTAGAACATGTTTCTAAACAATGTGAATTAGTAATGTAGATTAAAGACCATTTATCTTTTAGGCCGTCAGAATTTAAAAGAGTGTTATCAAATAGTTTAAGATTAAATTGTTGGATCTGAACGAGTGGGTCTATAAATGTACCATAATTTGTAGTTTCCAATTTTTCATTAGTAGTTTGAGTTTTCAAAAAGTAATAAGAAACAATAAAAGGTAAAGCAAAAACAATAAGAAGGATAATTAGACTATTTTGTTTTTTCATCTTTATTGGTATCTCTTCTTAGTAAAATAATCATAAAAATAAATGCAACAATAGAAAATAAAAACCATTGACCAGCATACATGTAATGTTTTAATTCTGAATTCTTTTTGAATCTTCTATTATCAATATACGAGTTATCCTGATTTTCATTCATAACCAAGATATACGGTTCTAATTCAGATTTTAATAAAATAGAGATTTCTTTAATTTTTATATTTTGTATGATTTTTGGCCAATCATCATCATATATAGTCTCATCTAATTGTGGTAAATTTTTTTGATGAAAAATATAAGCATTAATATAAGTATTGGGTGTTTTAATTTTGATATCAGGTACTTTTTGATCAAAATGATTTTCTACCCATCCTCTATCAACTAAAATAGTTTTTTTTTCAACTTTGTAAGGAGTTAAAACTTTATAACCAGCTCTTCTATTTGCAATACTATTATCTAACAAAAACTGTTTATCTATTATAAATTGGCCGTAGACCTTAAGCCTTGTAAATTCTTGATATTTATTTTTAAATGTTTTTACTATTATAGGCTCTTTTTTGAGACTATTTATGTAGTCATTATAAATTTTAATTTTTTGATTTGCTCTATCTATCTGCCAAAGCCCTAAATATATACAGACGGCTATTACTAGAACAAAAAATAATAGCTTCAGAGCAGTATTTGAGAAACTTTTGTAAGTTCCTTTGTTATGTGTTAATTTTTCCATAAATATGAAGTATATAGTTTTATTCTTGCTAGCCCTGATAGTTTATAATCTTATTGCTGGGTTTGTATATATAATGAAGGACCCTTCAAAATCAAATAGAGGGTTTTATTCTTTGAGAACTAGAATAGTTTTGTCCTTACTTCTATTCTTTTTTCTCATAATTGGATACTACTTAAATTTGATCCAACCTCATTCAATTTAGTTTTATAACCAATAAACAAAAACGAATAACCCTAACCACACAACATCTACAAAATGCCAATACCAAGCCACAGCCTCAAACCCAAAATGATTCTCCTTTGTGAAATGTCCATTTATACATCGGAATAATATAACAACTAACATGGTTGCTCCGAGTGTTACATGAAACCCATGGAATCCAGTTAACATAAAAAAAGTTGATCCATATATCCCTGTAGTAAGTTTCAAATTTAAATCTGTGTAGGCATGCATATATTCATAAGCTTGTAGTCCAACAAATAAAAAACCTAGAGTTACTGTTGCAACTAATCCCCAAATAAGCTGGTTTCTTTTTTGTTCTTTTAAACCATGGTGGGCCCAAGTTACTGTAAGTCCGCTAGTTAATAAAATTAGTGTATTTATGGCTGGAATTCCAGCAGCTCTCATTACTGTAAAATCACCCCCTAAGTTTGCTGGACCATTAGATGGCCAAATATTTTCAAAATGTGGCCAAAGTATCAATTTCGTAGGAGTTTTTGCACCTTCCCCTCCTAACCAAGGTAGGGATAGCTCTCTTGCATAATATAGTGCACCAAAAAAAGCGGCAAAAAACATAACTTCAGAAAATATGAACCAAGCCATCCCCCATCTAAATGAGATATCAACTTGTGAGTTATATGTGCCCGCCTCACTTTCTTGAATAACTTCACCAAACCAGCCGTACATCATAATAAACAGTAAAGCTAATCCAGTAAACATCATTATCATTCCACCAGAGACACCATTTAAATAATTCGAAAGTCCAACAAATAAAACTGCTAAAGCAATAGATGAGAGGAACGGCCATCTAGTCCCATGAGGTATATAATAACTATTTTTGGAATCACTCATTATTTATTTTCTCTAAATTATAACTGACTTGTTTCTCAGTGATATTAAACATTGTATAAGCAAGAACTAGACTAGATGCTTCAGAAGGTAATTTATCATCAACAATAAATTGAATAACTAATTTTTTTGTTTGATTAGCTTTAATTTCCTGGTGTTGAAAACAAAAACATTCTATTTTTTTAAAATATTCTGCGTATTTTCCTGGAACTACACTAGGACTAGCCGTAGCAATTAAATCGGTATCTGATAAGTTAGTCAACGTATAAAATGCTGTATAAATTTTACCAGGTTTAACAACTAACTCTTTTTGATTTGGTTTGAAATTGAATGGTCCTAAGTTAGCAACACTGGAAGTAAATGTAACCTCAATATTTCTTTCTAATGGATTTTCTATAACTAATTCAGAGCTGGTTCTCCCAGTCTTACCATTGAGACCAGTAATTTCACAAAATACATCGTATAGAGGTACAAGCATATAAGAAAAGCTAAACATAAATATTGTAAATAATACTAAATATGAAAAAGTCTTTTTTATTTTATTATTCATTCTACTTTTGGTGGCTCCTCGAAAGAATGATATGGAGGAGGTGAGGATAATGTCCACTCTAATCCTTCTGCACCATCCCATACCTGCTCATCTACATTAACTTCTTTTTTATGTTTAATAGTGTCATATATAAGATATACAAATAATAATTGTGCTATACCAAAACCAAATGCGCCTACTGATGCTAATGCATTAAAATCAGCAAACTGCAAAGCATAATCCGGTATTCTTCTTGGCATCCCAGCTAAACCTACAAAATGCATTGGAAAGAAAGTTACATTAACAAAAATTGTTGTGGTCCAAAAATGTATTTTGCCTAATGATTCATCGTACATTCTTCCAGTCCATTTAGGGAGCCAGTAATAAACCCCAGCAATAATTCCAAAAATAGCACCTGGTACTAACACATAATGGAAATGAGCTACAACAAAATAGGTGTCATGGTACTGGAAATCCGCTGGAACTATAGCAAGCATCAGACCTGAAAGTCCACCAATTGTAAAAAGAACTATAAACGCTATAGAGAATAACATTGGGGTTTCGAATGTCATCGATCCTCTCCACATTGTAGCAACCCAATTAAATACTTTGACCCCAGTAGGTACTGCAATTAACATAGTTGAAAACATAAAGAAGATTTGACCAGCTAGTGGCATTCCCACTGTAAACATATGGTGTGCCCAAACTATAAATGACAACAAAGCAATAGAGGCTGTTGCATAAACCATTGAATCATATCCAAACAGTTTTTTTCTTGAAAATGTGGGGATAATAGTAGATATAATCCCAAAAGCAGGAAGTATTAATATATATACCTCTGGATGACCAAAAAACCAAAAGATATGCTGGAATAAGATTGGATCACCACCGCCAGATGCTGTGAAGAAGCTAGTACCAAAAAATCTATCAGTTAATAACATTGTGACAGCACCTGCTAGTACTGGCATTGCAGCAATTAATAGAAATGCCGTTATTAACCAAGTCCAAACAAACATAGGCATTTTCATTAAAGTCATACCAGGAGCTCTCATATTTAGAATAGTAGCGATGATATTTATTGCACCTAAAATTGATGATAAACCTAATAAATGTATTGAAAAAATAATGAATGGCATAGAATTACCACCTTGCAAAGACAGAGGTGGATAAAGCGTCCAACCTGCAGCAGGTCCTCCACTTTCAAAAAATAAAGTGCTTAGCATCATTGTAAATGCAAATGGTAAAATCCAAAAACTCCAATTATTGAGTCTTGGTAACGCCATATCAGGTGCTCCTATCATAAGTGGGATTTGCCAGTTAGCTAAACCAACAAATGCTGGCATGACAGCACCAAAAATCATTATTAAGGCATGCATTGTTGTCATCTGATTAAAAAATCCAGGAACAACCATTTGTAAACCTGGCTCAAATAGTTCAGCTCTAATTATTAGCGCCATTATTCCGCCAACAAAAAACATAATTAAACTAAAAAATAGGTATAGGGTTCCAATATCCTTATGGTTCGTAGTAGTTACCCATCTCATTATTCCACCTTTATGGTGGTCGTCAAGATGTTCTGCATTTGTAATCATTTTTATCTCTCTTACTTTTTGTTAGCAATTTTATTATTTTGTTGATGCATAACCCACTTTTGATACTCACTTTTACTAACAGCTTTAACAACAATAGGCATAAAGGCATGATCTTTCCCACATAGTTCTGCACATTGCCCTCTGTATACACCTGTTTTTTTAATGTCTATCCACATTTCATTTATATATCCAGGGATAGCATCTTTTTTCCCGCCAAGTTCAGGTACCCACCATGCATGTATAACATCGCTTGCTGTAAACAATAAGCGAACTTTTGTATTTACTGGAAGTATTACAGGATTATCAACATTCCTTAGATAATGTTGAACTGATTTTGCCTCTACATCAGAATTTAGTTGTCTTGCTTTGTTACTTTTTGAATCAATCTTACTGAAAAAAGTAATTTCATCATCAAGATATTCGTACTGCCACATCCACTGATAGCCTGTTATCTTGAGTGTAATTTCTGCATCAGTTGTATCTTCCATTAATATGAGTGTTTTGGTTGCGGGAATTGCCATTCCAACTAAGATTAAAAATGGGATCACTGTCCATATGATTTCAATTTTGGTACTTTCATGAAAATTAGCCGGTTTAGCACCCTGTGATTTTCTGTGATAAATTATTGAATAAATCATTGCACCAAAAACAATGACTCCGATTACTACACAAATCCAAAGGATTAACATATGCAAATCGTATGCCGCCTCACTAATTGTAGTGACTCCAACTGGCATATTAAGTTCCCATTGTGCTGATGCGGGGACTGAATTTGTCAAAAACAATAAAACTATAAATTTCCGCATTAATCTTCCATATTTTGGTTAGTATTTTAACAAAATATTAGTACTTATGGAATTTCTAATTAACTTTATTTATAGCTTTTTTATTTCCACAACTTTTTTATTCTTTATAGGGTTTTCCAAAAAATTATTCCATGCAATTGCATATATAACTTCATACGTAACAGGAAATAAACCTCCTCCACTCTTTTTTTGATAAAGTTGTTTCACTTTTGAAATTATTTTAGCATCTATTGGTTTTTTGATATCTGACATAACCACATTAGTTCCTGTACCTCTAAGAGCCTTTAACAAACTATCAAAAGATTTATATTCTATTGTTAATCTTTCAACATCCATGACAGGATCAGAAAAATTTAGAGACAAAAGCAGATCCCCAAAAATATGCATGTCCAAAAAATCGTTTACATGTTGATTATCATCAATCTTTTTAAAAATATTTTTAACTTCTATCAACGTATCTGGCCCGACTGTAGAAAAAATAAATATCCCTTTTTTGGTTAATAGTTTTTTAATATCAGAAAAAACTTTTTTTAAATCTTTGCACCATTGGAATGTAAAACTAGACACAATTAAGTCAAAACTAGATGATTTTAAGGGTAATAATTCTGTATCTGCGCATATAGCATATACAGTAGGGTCTTTAGATTTACATTTAATTAACATTTTTTCAGAAATATCTAAGCAGAATATATTTGCTTGTGTAAAATTTGATTTGAGTTGCTCAGATAAATAACCAGTTCCAGAACCAATATCAAGAATATTTAATGGAGAACATTTTAAGTATTTAATTCTCTCTAGTAACCTTTTTGCAACTTCCTTTTGGACAACCGAATATTTATCATATGAGGCTGATTTATTATCAAATGATTTAGCTATTCTTTTTTTATAGTCTTCCATATTTTTTATATAAATTTCCTAATCGTATCAACAAGTTCTCTTTTAAATGAAATGAATGGTATATGAGGTATATTTTGTAATGAACAAAAACTGATATTCTTATTATTTTTAAATTCTGGATAGAGTTTTTTACCAACTAGATGATCTTTAGAGCCGGAAATGATTAAAACTTCTTTTTTTGTATCTCTCAAATTGTTATAGCAATTAATATTAATTATGTCATCTAATCCATCAATAAGTATTTTATTATCTGGGAGAGTAGATAAATTAAATTTTTCCGTGAGTAACTTATAGTCATTTAATTCTTCTGATGAACCTTTTATACATTGAAAAAAGAACTTCTTTAATGTTTTTTCTCTATCTGAAGCCAGATCTTCTTTCATGTTATTAATATTTTTCAAATTTATCTCACTATTTTCATCCATGTAATTCATTAATCGTAAATGTGAATTTATAATTACAACTTTTTTGATAAAAGGGTAATTTTTTGAGAGAGACAACAGCGCTAATGTACCACCAAAAGACCAACTAATAAGAACTGTCGGAGATGTTTGATTAGAAAAAATCTCTTTACAATAATCACGAATATTTGATTTGCTCTCTTTATTTTTTCCGTATCCAGGCAAATCTATCAGGATTGTTTGATTTTCTTTCGAAAATAATTCATCTAAACCAAACCAAATTCGGCTATCAAATAACCATCCATGTAAAAAAAGTATTTTATGTTTATCCATATTTAATCTATGTTCGCTTTGATTATTAGACCATTAATTATATATTAACTAAATGTATGAATATTTTCTCCCATTAACAATTAAGATGGCATCTGAGCTTTGGCCTTTATGGGTTTTATTATACCTGATAGGCTCAATACCTTTTGCAATAATAACTAGCAAAATAATGAATCTACCAGATCCAAGAACTTTTGGATCAAAAAACCCTGGGGCTACTAATGTTCTAAGAACGGGAAATAAAATAGCTGCATTAATAACACTGATTGGTGATTCACTCAAGGGCTTTATACCTGTAGTAATTATAATGGGTATAGTAGAAGGGGAAGTATCCTTAATCACAAATATAGCAACTGCTTATTTCTCATCATTTTTTATTTTAATAGGACATATGTTTTCTATTTTCTTAAAATTTAATGGTGGCAAAGGTGTTGCAACTTCATTTGGGATTTTATTTGCACTAGATCTATATATAGGTCTTTTCATACTTTCAATCTGGTTATTAGTCTTTTTAATATTTCGAGTATCAGCTATTTCTGCATTAGCTGCTTTTTTTCTATTACCTTTTTTTATCGCTTTCTTTATAAATGATAATTTTATAATTATATTATCCATAATCAACTCTTTATTTATATACTTAAAACATGTAAGTAATCTTTCACAAATAAAAGGTTTTTTTAATTAATATTTAAAGAAGGTTTAGGATTGATATTTAAATTTGTATTTTTATTAGACTGAGATTTTATCCAACCTAAATAAGCTATCATTGCACCATTGTCTGTACTGAACTGCATATCAGGAAAAAAAATATTTATAGATGAATCTTTTTCATTTTGAAATCTAAATCTAAGTTTTTTATTCGCGCTCACACCTCCGACAATGACTATGTTTTTGATTTTAAACTCCTCAGCCGCTTCCAAAGTCTTTTTAATTAAAACATCTAAAATCGCATTTTCAAAATCTAACGAAATTTGTGAAATAACCTTGTCTGTTAACTCAACCTTATCTATTGTGTTCTTTACATGTGTTTTTAAACCACTAAAACTAAAATTATAATCCCCACTATTAATCATTGGTCGTGGAAAATTAAATGGAGTTGCGTTTATCTCTTCTGCTGACTTTGATATCTCTGGACCACCAGGGTAACCTAATCCTAATTGTCTAGAAATCTTATCGAAAACTTCTCCGGCTGAATCATCTAGTGTTTGGCCAATAATTTTATACTTATTTAATTCTTCTATAATTGATAAAAAAGTATGACCTCCTGAAACCAACAAAGATATAAAAGGACTCTTCAGGCTTGATTCTGTCATCATGGCGGAAAAAATATGTGCTTCTAAATGATTAACTTCAATGCTTTTAACGCCAAGTGTCCAAGCGAGCGTTTTGGCAAAAGCAGATCCTGTTAATAAAGGACCCATCAAACCTGGACCATTTGTAAATGCAACTAATTCTATATCTTTAATATCACAATTATATTTAGCTAAAAGTTTCTCAAGCAAAGGTATTGTTTTGAGTGTGTGGTCTCTGGATGCTAACTCTGGAACCACTCCTCCATACTTGCTATGTAATTTAAATTGGGAATTAAGTACATGCCCAATAATTCCTTTTTCAGAATCATACAGAGCCAACCCCGTTTCATCACATGATGTTTCTATACCTAGTACAATCATAAGAGTTTAGAAAAAACCAAATTATATTGCTTTATTATCATATTCAAGTAATATTAACGCCATTATTAACTATTTTATATATATTTATGCCAGGTGTACAAATAAGAGAAAATGAACCTTTTGAAATAGCTTTAAGAAGGTTTAAAAGAATTTGCGAAAAGGCAGGTATCTTAACAGAAACCCGTCGAAGAGAGTTTTATGAAAAACCAACCGCAATGAGAAAAAGAAAAGTTGATGCAGCTACTAAGAGGCATAAAAGAAAAATTAGTATGACTGTAATTAGAAAAAAACCTCCTTATAAGAAATTTTAAAATTCTTAATGTCTGAAGACTCTATCAAAAATAAACTTCAATTAGATATAGTTAGTTTTATGAAATCCGGTGATAAGGATAAAGTAGATATAATAAGATTTGTGATGTCCTTCCTAAATCAAGCAGAAAAAGAGAAAAAAGATAATTTGAACAATTCTGAAGTTGTGAAAATCTTAAAAAAGTTAATTAAGAAAAATGAAGATGCCTTTAATCAGTTTTCTCAAGCAAAAAGAATGGATCTTGCAGAAAAAGAGAAAAAAGAGATGGAGATTGTAAGTAGGTATTTGCCTGAAGAAATGAATGAAGAAGAAATTATAAATATTGTTAAAACGTCCATAAAAAATATTGGAGCAACTACAGTTAAAGATATGGGTAAAGTAATGTCAGATATAAAAAAAACCCATGAGTCATCAATAGATATGTCTTTGGTAAGTAAACACGTCAAGAATTTTCTATCTTAAATATTCCTAATTTCAATTAATACTATCAAAAAAAGTTATCATATTATGTGATTTAATATGTAGTATAATTAATATTCTATTATGGACAAAAATTTACAATTTCTAGAAATAAAAAGAATGGACCCAAAGGTTACTCCGGCTTCAAAAAGGGTTAAGGATTACCGTGAAATTTATGGGCACTATTCATCTGCTAATGCTGCAGATCAATCTGGAAGATGCATAGAATGCGGAAATCCTTATTGTGAATGGAAATGTCCTGTCCATAATTATATACCACAATGGTTGAAGTTAATTGAAGAAAATAAACTGTTTGAAGCTGCAGAATTATCACATCAAACTAACTCTTTACCAGAAATTTGTGGAAGGATTTGTCCCCAAGATAGACTATGCGAAGGTGCCTGTACACTTAATGATGGTCTCGGAGCCGTTACAATTGGAAGTGTTGAAAAATATATAACTGATGAAGCATTCAAAAAAGGATGGAGGCCTGATTTATCAAATGTTATTCCTACTCCTTTTAAAGTGGGTATTATTGGAGCTGGTCCAGCTGGATTAGCATGCGCAGATGTTTTAGCAAGAAATGGAATAAAGGCTATCGTTTATGATAAATATGAAGAGATAGGCGGATTGTTAACATTTGGTATACCTCCATTTAAGCTTGAAAAAGAAGTCGTCTTAAAAAGGAGAGAAATTTTGGAGGAAATGGGTGTTGAATTTAAGCTTAATGTTGAGATAGGTCGTGATATCAGTTTTGAAAAATTTAAATCAAAGTTTGATGCAGTTTTCTTAGGTATGGGAACATACACATATATGAAAGGCGGTTTTGATGGTGAAAATTTAGATGAAGTTTATGACGCATTACCCTATCTTAATTCAAATATAAGAAGGCTCTTCAACCCTAAAAAAGAGTATATAGATATGAAAGGGAAAACTGTTCTAGTTCTAGGTGGAGGTGATACAGCTATGGATGCAAATAGAACAGCAATTAGACAAGGTGCAAAAAAAGTTTATTGTGCCTATAGAAGAAATGAAGAAAATATGCCTGGTTCAAAAAGGGAAGTAAAAAACTCGAAAGAAGAAAAAGTTGAATTCTTATGGAATATGCAACCGATAGAAATTTTAGGACAGAAAAAAGTTTCAGCTGTCAAATTTTTAAAAACAAAATTAAGAAAAACTGATATAAGAGGGAGAGAAATACCTGTTGTTATTCCTAAAACAGAAAAAACTATTAAAGTTGATAGTGTGATTATTGCTTTTGGATTTAGACCAAGCCCTTCTCCATGGTTTGAAAAAAATAAAATTAAACTTGATGAGATTGGAAGAGTCGTAATCAATAAAAAATCACCATATAAACATCAAACACATAACCCTAAAATTTTTTCAGGCGGTGATATGGTAAGAGGTTCAGATCTTGTAGTTACTGCTGTATTTGAAGGTAGAAACGCTGCTGAAGGAATAGTTGATTACTTGAATGATAAAAAAAATAAAAAATAGATGGATGATAATACTAATTATATTCTACTAGATGCTATAAAAAAGAAACCTATTTCAAGAACCCCTATTTGGATTATGAGACAGGCTGGAAGATATCTTCCTGAATATAGAGCAACCAAGGAAGAAGCTGGCGGTTTTATTAAATTAATAAGAAATCCTGAATTAGCATGTGAAGTTACTATGCAACCTCTAAGAAGGTTTGATTTAGATGCGTCAATTTTATTTTCTGACATATTAATAATTTCAGATCTATTGAGGATGGAATTAAAATTTATCGAAAAAAAAGGTCCGGTATTTGACTCTCCATTATCAACACAAAAAGATTTAGACCGAATTGGTAAACCAGACGGTGTTGAAAAACTTGAATATGTATTTGAGACCATAGACTTAATTAAAAAGCAATTAAACGGTAAGATCCCTCTGATTGGGTTTATTGGTAGTCCTTGGACTGTGGCAACATATCTCATTGAAGGTAATTCTACGAAAACATTCAAAAAAGTTCTTAGAATTCTAAAAGAAGATGAGTTATTTCTTGAAAGATTATTAGAACAAATTACGACCTTGAGTATTGACTATCTTCAAAAACAGGTTGCGCATGGTGTTGATATAACTATGATTTTTGATACATGGGGTAGCTTATTAAATGAAAATGAATATGAAAGGTTTTCTTTAAAATATATTAGAAAAATAAAAGAAGCTTTAATTCTAAATGATGTTCCTCTCATATACTATTCTAGAGGTTTGGGAGATAAACTAAATTATGTAGAAAACTTGAATGTTGATGTTTTGGGTATAGATTCAACAGCAAATATAAAAGTCGTTAAGGAAAAATTAGGTAAGAAATTCTCTATACAAGGAAATCTAGACGTAGATGTTCTTAAAAAAGATGAAAACATTATATTCCAAGAAATAGAGAAGATTCTTAGTGGGTTTGGGCCAGGGTCTGGACATATTTTCAATTTAGGTACCGGTATTACACCTGACATAGATCCTACAAAAGTTAAATTATTAATAGATATTCTAAGAGACATAAGCCCGAAATATCATATAGAATGAACCCATGAGTTCTAAAATAATTTTCATCGTTGGTTTGATGGGTTCCGGAAAGACCTCAGTTGGTAAAATACTTGCAAAAAAAATTGGGAGACAGTTTTTTGATACAGATCAGGAAATTATAAGGAATGAAAATCTAAATATAAGCCAAATATTTGATAAACATGGAGAGAACTATTTTCGAGAATTGGAGTATAAAGTTCTTACAAAACTAAAAAATAATACTGAGAGTATAATATCTACAGGCGGTGGTATAGTTTTAAAAAAAGAAAATATAGATATAATGACAGATAATGGGATTATTGTATTTTTGAATATTGATGTAAAAACTCAAATTACTAGAATAAAAAACAAAAAGAATAGGCCTTTGTTGGATAGCAATAATTTAAAAGATGACTTAAAAAATATGAAAAATGGTAGAGATAAAATTTATGAATCAATAGCAGATTATATAGTTGATGTTTCTGAAACAACAAAATATAAAGTTATTGAAAGTATTCAAATGTATTTAAATGAAAAAAATATTATATAAAATTAAAGATAATAGTATACCTGTTATTATTGGTAATAATATCCTAAAAAAAATTAATTACTCTAACTACATTAAAAATAAAGATGTAGTAATTATAACAAATAAAACTGTAGCAGATTTATACCTATCAAAAGTTAAAGGATCGCTCAAGAGATTTACAGTAGATAGTTATATTATTCCGGATGGAGAACGCTTTAAAAATGTTGAGACTTTAAACAAGATACATAATTTTTTAATTAAAAAAAACTATGATAGACAATTAACAATTATAGCATTGGGTGGCGGAGTTATTGGTGATCTGGCTGGATTTGCATCTGATACTTTTTTAAGAGGCGTAAACCTAATACATATTCCTACTACTCTTTTAGCTCAGGTTGATTCTTCAATTGGTGGAAAGACAGGTATAAATCACAAGAACGGAAAAAATTTAATTGGTAGTTTTAAACATCCAAACGCAATTATTATCGATACATTTCTCTTATCTACTCTACCAAAAAGACAGTTTATATCAGGATTAGCAGAAGTTATAAAATATGGAGTTATTAGTAATAAACCTTTTCTCAATTGGTTGAATAAAAATAAAGATCGAATTCTTAGTTATAATTCAACTGATTTACTCAAAATAGTTTCTGTGTCAGTACAAGAAAAAATAAATATAGTTAAAAGAGATGAAAAAGAAAATAACATTAGAGCTTTTTTAAACTTTGGACATACTCTTGGGCATGCAATTGAGTCAACTAAAAATTATAAAGGTATCTTGCATGGAGAAGCTATAAGCATCGGTATGGTTTTTGCTTCAGCAATTTCTGTAGAAAAAAGCACATTAACAATTAGTGATTTTAATCTAATCACTGAAACAATCCAGAATTTAAAATTACCAATCAGTTTGCCTAAAAAATTAAGCATGAATAGAATAATTAACCATCTTAATTTTGATAAAAAAAAGAAGGAAGGAAAGAACAATTTTGTGCTACTTAAATCTATTGGTAAGTGTTATATCACAGATAGACTTACGTCATCATTCATTCAAAAAATGATACAAACATTTCAACATTAAAGACCTTAAATATATGATAAAATATTGAAAGGTCAGCATTTCATGAAAAAAGATGATACAACAATCAATGGCTTATATTCCCCTTACTTTGAAAAGGATAGCTGTGGTTTTGGTCTAATAGCAAACATGGATGATAAACCATCTCATTGGGTTATCCAAACAAGCATAAAAGCACTACAAAGGCTTACTCATAGAGGAGCAATTGCAGATGATGGCAAAACAAGTGATGGGTGTGGCATTTTAATAAAAAAACCAGATTTGTTTTGCAAAAAAGTATCACAATCAATGAATATATCTTTAAAGAAAAATTACTGCTTTGGAACTATTTTTCTTAATAAAGATACAAAGGAACAAAAAAAAGCTAAAGAGACTCTCTTATTCCAACTTAGAAAACAAGGTTTAGTTGTAGAAGGATGGAGAAAAGTTCCTATAAATAAAAAAGTTTGTGGTAAAGAAGCTCTAAAAAATATTCCTGACATACAACAAATTATTGTTACAGCAGATGATGATGTCCTTGAAAATGATTTTGAAAAAAAATTATATGTTGCTAGAATCCAATCAGAAAAAATACTTGATTCAGATAAAGTTTTCTATATATCTAGTTTATCTTCCAAAGTTATATCCTATAAAGGACTTATTATTTCGGATAATATAAAAGACTTTTATTCTGACTTAAATGATAAAAATATGAAATCATCTCTTTGTGTTTTTCACCAAAGATTTTCAACAAACACATTACCACAATGGAAATTAGCTCAACCTTTTAGATACTTGGCACATAATGGAGAAATAAATACTATACAAGGTAATCGTCATTGGTACTTTGCAAGACGCAACAAACTAAATATTGATTCTCTTCCAGAGCTTGAAAAATTACATCCTTTAATATCAGAAAAAGATTCTGACTCTTGTACGTTAGATAATATGTTGGAGTTGCTTTTAGCTGGAGATATGGGAATTTTTAGAGCTATGAGAACACTTATGCCTCCCGCTTGGCAAAATAATCAAGAAATAGATAATGACCTTAAGGCTACATATGAATACCATTCAATGCATATGGAACCGTGGGATGGGCCTGCTGGTATAGTTTTGACTGATGGTAGATATGCTGCTTGTGTTTTAGATAGAAATGGTTTGAGGCCTGCACGATATGTTATAACTTCTGATCGGCATATAACACTCGCTTCTGAAATAGGGGTTTATGATTATAAAGATGAAAATGTTTTAAAAAAAGGTCGGCTCGCTCCAGGACAAATGCTTGCTGTCGACACAGAAAATGGTGAATTGTTACTTACGGAAGATATTGACAAAATTCTAAAAGATAGACATCCATATCATGAATGGTTGAATAAATATTCAATTAATATAACTGCTTATAATCAAGATAAAGAAAAGCCCTTGAAATTTGATAATGATACTTTAAATATATATAAAAAATTATTTTCAGTATCATTTGAAGAAGAAAAAGACGTAATTGCTCCTTTAGCAGAAATAGGTCAAGAAGCTACAGGATCTATGGGTGATGATACGCCAATGCCTGTGATGTCAGAAAAAAATAGATCTATATATGATTATTTTAGACAGCAATTTGCACAAGTTACAAACCCTCCTATAGATTCTTTGCGAGAAAACAGCGTTATGTCTTTAGAGGTTTGTTTTGGTAAGGAAAGGAATTTATTTGAAGAATCATCTAAGCATGCAGATAGACTAATAGTAAAGTCACCAATATTGGATAGACAAACATATGAAGAGATTCTAACCTCCAAGAAGAAATACTCTTATGACAAAATTAATCTTAATTATGATGAATCAATTGATTTAGAAGAAGCAATAAATACCATATGTGACAGAGCAACTAGGAGTGTAAAAAAAGGGAACATTTTATTAATTTTGTCTGATAAAAAGATAAGTAAAAATCAATTAACTATACCTGCCACGATGGCAGTTGGAGCAGTTCATCATAAATTGATTGAAGTTGGCCTTAGATGTGATTGTAATCTAATAATTGAAACAGCATCTGCAAGAAATCCTCATAATTTTGCAGTGTTGTTAGGATATGGTGCTACAGCAATTTACCCCTATCTTTCATTTGAAATATTAAATGAGATGATTGTTAAAAATAATATGAATAAAAAGCGCTATCCTTTATATGTAAAAAACTACGTTGATGGAATTAATAAAGGTATTTTAAAAATTATGTCTAAAATGGGTATTTCCTGTGTTTCAAGTTATAGAGGCGCTCAACTTTTTGAAATTGTAGGATTAAATGAAGAAATTATAGACCTATGTTTCAAAAATAGTTTTAAAAGGATTTCAGGTTCTAGTTTTGAAGATATTGAATTAGAATTAGAGGAAAATAGAAATTTAGCATGGAATATTAATAAAAAAATAAAAACAGGTGGGCTCCTAAAATATGTACATGATGAAGAATTTCATGATTTTAATCCTGATGTTGTTAAAGCATTACAAGAATGTTCAGCGACAGGTGATTACCATGACTATAAAGAGTTTGCACAATTAGTTAACAATCGAAATCCAAGTTTCTTACGCGATTTATTAAAGCTAAAATCTTCAAAAAAACCAATACCTCTATCTCAAGTTGAGTCAATTGACAAAATTTTAAAAAGATTTGATACTGCCGGTATGTCTCTAGGTGCTTTATCTCCAGAAGCACATGAATCATTAGCAATTGCAATGAATACTATAGGTGGAAGATCTAATTCAGGAGAAGGCGGTGAAGATAAAAAAAGGTTTCGATCTGATAAGAATTCTAAAATTAAACAAGTTGCATCAGGTAGATTTGGTGTAACTCCTCACTATTTAGTAAACGCAGAAGTTATACAAATTAAAATTGCCCAAGGAGCAAAACCTGGGGAAGGGGGTCAGCTTCCAGGACATAAAGTAAATGATATGATAGCTGAGCTTAGATTTTCAGTTCCGGGTGTCACATTAATATCACCCCCACCTCATCATGATATTTACTCTATAGAAGATTTAGCACAACTAATTTTTGATTTGAAACAAATAAATAACAAAGCATTAATTTCAGTTAAATTGGTTTCCCAAGCAGGAGTTGGAACTATTGCTGCTGGTGTTACAAAAGCTTATGCAGATTTGATTACTATCTCTGGATATGATGGAGGTACTGGAGCCAGCCCACTAACATCTGTTAAATATGCCGGTAGTCCTTGGGAACTTGGAATTAGTGAAACTCATCAGACTCTAATGAAAAATAATTTAAGACATAAAGTCAGGCTTCAAACAGATGGTGGTCTTAAAACAGGACTTGATATAATAAAAGGAGCAATTTTAGGGGCAGAGAGTTTTGGATTTGGTACCTCAGTAATGATTACTTTAGGCTGCAAATATCTTAGAATTTGTCATTTAAATAATTGTGCAACTGGTGTAGCCACTCAAAATAAAATTTTAAGAATGAAGCACTTTAGCGGGAGTCCGGAAAGAGTTATTAATTATTTGAAATTTGTAGCTAGAGATGTAAGGGAAATACTAGCATCCCTTGGATATTCATCAATTAACCAAATAATTGGTAAAACTGAATTACTTAAGGAAGTTAAAGGAATGACAGAAAAACATAAAAAACTTAGTTTAAAACCATTGTTAGTTAAAACTTCTAATTCTAGTGATAGATATTGCACTACAAAATCTAATGATCCTTTTGATAAAGCCTTGTTAGCTAAAAAAATATTAAAGGATACTATGCCATTTATAACAAAAAGAAAAAGGAAATTATTTAGTTACGATATTAAAAACTTTAATAGGAGTATTGGAGCTAATATTTCTGGTGAAATTGCAAAAATTTATGGAAACTATGGGTTGAGCAAAACCCCTATAACACTCAATTTAAATGGAACAGCTGGTCAAAGTTTAGGAGCTTGGAATGCAGGTGGATTAAATATAGTCCTCACCGGTGATTCGAATGACTATGTAGGAAAAGGAATGGCAGCAGGGAAAATAACACTCAAAACTTCTTCTGCGCTTAAAACTAAATCTGCTGAAATGATAATAATGGGCAATACCTGTCTATATGGCGCAACTGGTGGAAAGCTTTTTGCAGAAGGTATTGCTGGAGAGAGGTTTGCTGTAAGGAACTCTGGATGCACTGCAGTAATAGAAGGAAGTGGAGATCATGCTTGTGAATATATGACAGGTGGATCAGTTGTAGTGCTTGGCAAAACAGGTAATAATTTTGGAGCAGGTATGACAGGTGGCTTAGCTTTTATATATGATGAAAAAAAGTTATCTAAAGATAAAATAAATAATCAATCTGTAGAAATAAAGAATTTAGATGACAAAAAATTCAAAAATCATCAGGATTATTTATTGAAGTTAATTAAAGAACACTTCAAAGAAACTAAAAGTTTAAAAGCAAAATTTATTATTGATAATTTTAAAAAGTGTCTAAATAAATTTTATATTGTAAAGCCTAAAGACTCAAACTTTGTAAATCTGTTAAATATTTTAATTAAAGCTGCTTAGATGAAAAACTTGAATAGAGCATTCATAGATGATTTATTGTCTAGAATTGATATCGTAGAAATTATAAATGACAGAGTAAATTTAAAACAACAGGGTAATAGTTATAAAGGTTTATGCCCATTTCATGCTGAAAATACACCATCATTTACTGTTTCTAACTCAAAACAATTTTATCATTGCTTTGGTTGCGGTGCGTCGGGAGATGTAATTAAGTTTCTACAGGAGTATGAAGGCTTAACTTTTGTTGAAGCAGTAGAAAAACTTGCTCTACAAGCCAATATTAAAATCCCTGAAACTAATAGTGATCATTCGGATTATCATGATAGATTAATTAAAGTAAATAATTTTGTATCATCATTATTCAAAAAGAATCTTGAAAATAATACTAAAGCACAAAAGTATCTAGAATCAAGAAATATTACTAATAAAGAGATTGAGTTATTTAGTATAGGATTTGCTAATGATAGTTGGGACACAATCACTCAAATATTAAAACAAAAAAAAATATTAAAAGAAGGAAAGGAGTTGGGGCTACTCACTGAAAGCAAGGGTAAAACATATGATCGTTTTAGAAATAGAATTATCTTCCCTATAAAAAATACAATGGGTAATGTAATAGCATTTGGAGGAAGAACGCTTGACAAAAATGAAACAGCTAAATATATAAATTCACCAGAATCTAAACTTTTTTATAAAAGCTCACAAGTTTATGGCCTTTTTGAAAGTAAACAATCAATAAATAAAAAAAATCAAATCATTGTTGTTGAAGGTTATACAGATGTTATCTCTCTACATGCTAATGGTTTCAAAAATGTTGTTGCAACACTAGGGACAGCTTTCACAAAATCTCACCTAAATAAAATTTTAAGATATACAAAAAATATTATATTTTGTTTTGATGGGGATGAAGCTGGTAAAAAAGCTGCTTGGAAAGCACTTATTAATAGTCTTTCGGAAATTAGAGATAACATAGATATAGAATTCACATTTTTACCAGATGGAAAAGATCCTGATCAATTATGTATGCAAAATGGGAAAGAATCTTTTCAGGATTTATTATCTACATCTATGCCATTTTCTGAATTTTTATTCGATAATTTAAAAATTAATTTAGACTTGACTAAAGTAGAAGATAAATCAAAATTTATAACTTCAATTACAAGTTTTATTCAGCAAATCCCAGTAGGTGTATTTAGGACTCTAATGGAAGAGAAATTATCAACTTTAACTAATATTGAAAGAGGAGAATTATTTCGCAGTATTCAAACAAAAGATGCAAAACCTTCAGACACAAAATTAGAAAAAGATCTTGTTGCGGATGTATCGGAGGATTATATACTGTCAATCTTATTAGAGTATCCTTCTTTGCTTAGCCCTTATGAAGATAAAATTTTTCCATTAATTGAGAATGCTACAATAAAAAATATACTCAAAAAAATTAGCATGCTAAATAAGAAGAATGATAAAAATAATGCTTCAATAATAATGGAAAACCTTCCTGAAGAAAAAGATTTTATACAAGACCATATTACAAAAGAATTAGTGGATAAGGATATAGAATCATCATCTGAAACACTAAAATCAGTGATATTAACCTTAGAAAAAAGATATCTAGAAAATGAATATTTCTCTATTTTACAGAAGCATTCTAATGGAGAGAAATTGACTGAAAAAGAAAAGAAACTATTGAAGGATTTTAAAAAATAATATTTTATTATACAAGCGGATAACAAAAATGTTATAGTCACTAAATTAATTATGTCAAAGAGATTTCAATTTACATCTGAAAGCGTATCGCCAGGTCACCCTGATAAATTATGTGATCAGCTTTCAGATACGATTTTAGATAGCGTTCTATCATCTGATAAACATGCACGGATTGCCTGCGAAGTGCTAGTTAAAGGAAAAAAAGGAAATCCAGGTCAAGTAGTAGTTGGTGGTGAAATTTCAACATCAAAACCCTTAGATTTTGAAAATAAAATAAGAGATGTTATTACGGGAATCGGTTATAACTCTGATGAACTTGGGTTCAATGGAGAATCATGTTCAATATCAACTTTTATTAACCAACAATCAACTGATATAAAAAAAGGAGTAGACAGGGACAATATTCAAAAACAAGGTGCCGGTGATCAAGGGTTGATGTTTGGGTATGCAACTAATGAGACTGAAGTTTTGATGCCAGCTCCAATTTATTATGCGCACCGCTTGGTTGAAAAACAGGCAAAGATATTACAAGATAATTCTGTAGATTGGATAAGGCCTGACGCAAAAAGTCAGATTACTTTTTTGTATGAAGATGGTAAGCCAACACTCGTAGATACAGTTGTTTTATCTACACAACATAATGAAAATATATCCGCTGAAAAAATAGGAGATTTTGTCATTAATCAAATTATAAAAGAAGTAATACCAACTAAATATCTACATGCTAAAACAAAATATTTTGTAAATCCAACTGGCAGTTTTATCGAAGGTGGTCCCATGGGTGACTGCGGACTAACTGGTAGAAAAATAATTGTTGATACTTACGGGGGTATGGCTAGACATGGAGGTGGAGCATTTTCTGGTAAGGATCCATCTAAAGTTGATCGTTCTGCTGCCTATATGTGTCGTTATGTAGCAAAAAATATAGTTGCTTCTGGTATTGCGGAGAAATGTGAGATACAGGTTTCTTATGCTATAGGTGTTGATAAACCCACTTCGATTGCTATAGATACATTCGGTACTGGAAAAATTGATGAAAATAAGATTGTTGATATCGTCCAGAATGTTTTTGATTTAACACCATTTGGAATCATTGAATCTTTAGACTTATTAAACAAAAAATATTTTCCTACATCCGTGTTTGGACATTTCGGAAGAGATGGTTCTAATTTCTCATGGGAACAAGTAGATAAGGTTGATATACTCAAGGAAGAAGCATTTTAATTTATAGGAAAGATAATGAAATCAAAAGAAGTAAAACAAATTTTTAATGATTATAAAGTAGCAGATATTTCACTGTCTGATTTTGGGAAAAAAGAAATAAAGATAGCTGAAACAGAAATGCCAGGTTTAATGAGCCTGCGATCAGAATTTAAAAACAAAAAACCACTTAAAGGCGCAAAGATAACTGGTTGTCTTCATATGACAATACAAACAGCCGTTCTGATTGAAACATTAATTGATTTAGGGGCCGAGATACGCTGGTCTTCATGCAATATTTTTTCTACACAAGACCATGCTGCTGCTGCAATTGCAAGCCAAAATATACCTGTTTTCGCTTGGAAGAATGAAACAGAAAATGAATATGAATGGTGTATAAAACAAACATTAAATGGTCCTGATGGTTGGAAACCAAATATGCTATTAGATGATGGCGGTGATTTAACTGCAATAATTCATGAAAAATATAAGGAATTAGCAAAAGACATAATTGGTGTTTCTGAAGAAACTACGACTGGTGTTCATCGTTTATATGAAATGGCTAAGAATAAAACACTAATGATGCCTGCCATGAATGTAAATGATTCTGTTACAAAATCAAAATTTGATAATTTATATGGATGTAGAGAATCATTAGTTGATGGGATAAAAAGGGCAACTGACACTATGATTGCTGGCAAACTTGTAGTTGTTTGTGGCTATGGAGATGTTGGAAAAGGATCTGCAAACTCACTTAGAAGTCTTGGTGCAAATGTTTTAATTACCGAAATAGATCCTATTTGTGCACTTCAAGCATCAATGGAAGGGTATAAAGTTGTTGAAATCGAAGATCAGATAGAACAAGTAGATATTTTTGTTACAGCGACTGGTAACTTTAATGTAATTAACCATGAACATATGGTCAAAATGAAAAATGGTGCCATTGTTTGTAACATTGGACATTTTGATAATGAAATTGATGTTGCTAGTTTAAAAAAATATAAATGGGAAAATATCAAACCTCAAGTTGACCAAATTATTTTTCCTGATGGTAAAAAAATTATACTTTTAGCAGAAGGGAGATTAGTTAATCTGGGCTGTGCTACAGGACACCCTAGTTTTGTGATGTCATGTTCATTTACAAATCAAGTACTCGCTCAAATAGAGTTGTGGAAAAACTATAAAAATTATAATAATGAGGTATATGTGCTTCCTAAGGAGTTAGATGAAAAAGTTGCATCACTTCATCTAGATAAGTTAGGCGCAAAGATCACTAAACTAACAGATGAACAAGCTAAATACATTGGCATAGGTAAAAACGGACCATTTAAAAAAGACGATTATAGATATTAAAATTATTAAACTTAATACTCTATTTTTAAATCTTCAATATGTCTTCTAAAAAAAAGAACAATTCAAAAAAAATTGTTGAAAGGGATTTAAAGGTATTATGGCATCCTTGTACACAAATGAAGGACCATGAAAATATACCTTTGATACCAATTAAATCTGGTAAAGGAGTCTGGCTCAAAGATTACAATGGTAAAAAATATATTGATGCAATAAGCTCCTGGTGGGTGAATCTTTTTGGGCACTGCAACCCATATATAAATAAAAAAATTGGAACTCAACTCAAAAATTTAGAACATGTTTTGTTAGCTGGGTTCACTCATTTGCCTGCTATTAATTTATCTGAAAAATTAATTAAACTTACTCCAAAAAAAATAACTAAATGTTTTTTCACAGATAATGGTTCGTCTTCAATAGATGCTGCTATGAAAATGAGTTTTCATTATTGGAAAAATATAGGATATAAGAAGAAAAGAAAGTTTATTGCTTTAACTAATAGCTATCATGGAGAAACGCTTGGTTCACTATCTGTCAGCAATATAGACCTTTATAAAAAAACATATAGAGAAATTCTAAAAAATACAATTATGGTTACATCACCGGATTGTTTTTATAAAGATCAAAAAGATTCAGATAAAAAACATACCGCTAAAATGTTTGACGAAATGTTGAATGTGATAGAAAAGAACCATAATGATGTTTGCGCAGTTATTATTGAACCATTGGTTCAGTGTGCTGGGTATATGAGAATGTATCATGAAATCTATCTGTCCATGCTAAGACAGGCATGCACAAAATATAAAATACATTTAATTGTAGATGAAATTGCTGTAGGTTTTGGAAGAACAGGAACCATGTTTGCTTTTGAAAAATCAAATATCACTCCTGATATTATATGTACCTCTAAAGGTATTACAGGAGGATATATGACATTATCCTCCATCCTTACAACTGAAGAGATTTATAATGCCTTCTATGATGAATATACTAAATTAAATGCTTTTTTACATTCACATAGTTATACAGCAAACCCAATTGCATGCACTGCTGCTTGTGCATCATTAGATTTATTTGAAAAACTTAATACCCTAAAAAACAATAAAAAACTTTCAGATTATATCTATAAAAAGATTTCACACTTAGCTGAACATCCTAATATTGCTGAAGTACGTCAAAAAGGAATGATTACAGCCGTAGAGATGGTGAAAGATAAATTAAAAAGAACGCCATATAGCTGGAAAGAAAGAAGAGGTATAAAAGCTTATATGTATGGATTAAAAAATAATGTTTTAATTCGTCCTCTAGGTAATGTTATTTATTTCATGCCTCCTTATGTAATTACACCTAAAGAAATTGATAAGGTGATTGAAGTGATTGAAGGTTCTATAAATGAAGCAACCAAATAAACAGCATAGAATATTTATAAATACATCCATTAATATAAATCAAGAAATATGCTGCCCTCAAGAAACTATGCATCATATAAAAAAAGTCCTTAGGGTTAAAAAAAATGAAAAAATCATAATTTTTAATGGTAATGGTGAAGAATTTGAAGGTCATTTAATAAATAGAAAAGATGAAAAAATAAAAATCACAGGACTATTAAAAAAAGCTAACAAAACTGATAAAAAAATAATCTTAGCTCAGTGTATATCTAGCAATAAACATATGGATTTTGCTATCCAAAAGTCAGTTGAAATAGGAATAGATATTATAGTTCCAGTAATATCTATAAGAAGTCAGCCAGGCAATCATCTAAAGAAAAAAGAGCATTGGAAAAAAATTATAGTTCATGCTATTGAACAATCACATGGACTTTTTATACCTGAACTTTTTGAAATAATTGATTTTAAGAAGATTATTTCTCATGAAAAATTTAAAAATTTTCATAAAATATTATTTCACCAATCAGGTAGAAGGATTATTGCTGGAGATTCAGATTCTAATCATATAATTTTTTTGATTGGCCCGGAAGGTGGGTTTGATCATACAGAAATAGAAGATGCAACAAAAGAAAATTGGAATATAATAAGTTTAGGAGATAGAGTTCTTAGAACAGAAACAGCAGCTATAGTGGCACAAACACTATTGAAAGATTTCTAATTATTAAAATGAACAAACAAATCAAAGTAGAATATATAAAAGAGTTTATAGATGAGAGCCTGCATTCTTGTATCATAGATAATCATAATCAAATTGAAACATGGTTTAGAAGGCAATGGATTAAATACCCTCCACCATTTTACAGTTCGATAGATATCAGAAATTCTGGATTCAAAATTGCTCCAATAGATACAAACCTTTTCCCAGCTGGTTTTAATAATTTGAATAAAGATTTTGAGTTTCTTTATATTGCAGCAATACAACATATTTTGGAAAGAGTATCAGAGAACATTTCTAAAATTTTAATAATTCCAGAAAACCATACCAGAAACAAATTTTATCTAAAAAGTTTAGATACTCTTGTAGATTTAATTAAAAAATCTGGTTATGAGGTACGTGTAGCTAGAATACAAAGCGAACAGGCTCTTGAATTAAAAAGTGAAAATATTATTAGAAAAAATGATTATTTACTTCTTGGAGATTACAACCCCGACGTTATTATTCTTAATAATGATTTATCGGATGGAGTCCCTGCTCTTCTTAATGGAATAAAACAGCCGATTTTGCCAGATAAAAATATGGGTTGGTCTAATAGATCAAAGACAATACATTTCGATTATTACAGCGATATAGTAAATAGTTTTTCAAGAATTCTTAATATCGATGGATGGCTATTAGAGCCACAATTTAGAAATTGTGGAGAAATAGATTTTCAAACTAAGCAAGGAGAAGATTGTTTGTTATATAATGCCAATAAACTCTTCAATCTAATACAAAAAAAATATGATGAATATTCAATAAATGAAAAACCTTATATAATGATTAAAGCAGATTCTGGTACATATGGCATGGGTATAATGAGAGTTGATAACCTAGAAATATTAAAAAACTTAAATAGAAAGCAAAGAATAAAAATGTCAAAAATCAAAGGTGGTAATAAATTAGATAGAGTTATATTACAAGAAGGAATATATTCTTATGAACACTTAAAACCCTCCGACCATGTAGCTGAGCCAGTAATATATTCATTTGGAAGTAATCTTGTAGGAGGTTTTTACAGATTGCATAATATGAAAAATAATTCTGAGAATCTAAATGCACCAGGAATGATTTTTCACCCAATTCCTTTTGAAAATGCATGTTTAACACCTAATACTGATGAAGCAATTTATTCTGAAACAAACAAATTTTATATTTATGGGGTTGTTGCAAGACTTGCAATATTAGCCGCAGCAAAAGAAATCTATAATCTTGGAGATTAGATTGTTTAAATTTGGCTTTATCATGGATCCAATTGAAACAATTAATCCTGAGTGGGACAGTACATTTGCATTAATGTTGGCATTACAAAATAAAGGGTTGATAGAATATATTAAACCAAACAGTCTATGCCTTAAAGAAAAAAAAGTTTTTGCACATTCTTCTATAATTAAAGTTTCAAGAAATAAAAAAAAATATTTTGAAATATCAAAATCTAGACCTGTTAACCTAAATAAATTTGATTGTATATTATTCAGAAATAATCCACCTGTAGATGACAACTATATTCATACAACATATTTGTTAGATCAAGTAGAAACTAATGGGACTTTGATTATCAATTCACCACAAGCTTTAAGAGATTTCAATGAAAAGATTTTGGGAGTTAATTTTATTGAAAAGGAACTTCCTATGATAATAACTAGTAACATTAATACTATTAAAAAATTTATACAGCAACACAAAAAAGTTGTAATAAAGCCATTAAATCTAATGGCAGGGAAATCTATATCCTTAATTAAAAATACTGATAAAAATATTGACAAAATAATTGGAAAGATTACTGATGAAGGGAAAAGACTTGTCATGACGCAAAAATTTATAAAAGAAATTGTCAAGGGTGATACAAGAGTTATTATATATAATGGAATTCCTTATGAAAAAGTACTAGTCAGGTTTCCTCCAAAAAATGATTTTCGTGCAAACTTAGCATATGGTGGAAAATTTTTTATTAGGAATATGCAAAAACGCCATAAAAGTCTTCTAACAAAAATTGCAATTTATTTAAAAGTAAACAGAATTTACCTTGCTGGTGTTGATATGATTGGTGATTATGTTACAGAAATTAATATAACTTCACCATCAGGTATACAAGAGATTGATAAAGCAACTAAGTTTGACCTGAGTAAACAAATAACAAAAGAGTTTATTCATACTTTAAAGACTTACTATAATCATGGATAAAAAAGATTCTGCAAATGATGATATGATTCTTTTTGGTGTTGATTTTGGATTAAAAAAAATTGGTATAGCAATTGGTCAAAATGTAACAAAGAGAGCGTCACCCCTTACAATAATCTATAATAAAAAAGATGTTATTAATTGGGATGAATTAGAAAAAATAATTAAAAAATGGTCTCCTAAAGTATTAATAGTTGGTCAACCAGTGGTTAGAAAAGAAAATAATTTTACTAAAGCTCTAGACACTTTCAATAAAGAGTTATCTAAAAGATACGGCAATAGACTGAAGATTATAAAATATTCTGAAGAATATACTACGGAAGAGAGTAAACATATATATAGAGAAATGAGGCAAAATCAGGAAAAAATAAATAAAAAATACCATTTAGATGATCTCGCTGCCTCAATAATCTTGCAAAGCTGGCTTAATGAAAATATGATAAGTTGATAATATGAATTTTGATTATAAAATCCAATTTAACTCAAAAAACCAACTCAAACATCTTCTTAATGTTGAATCACTCAAATTAGAGCATATAAATGAAATTATCAGTCTTGCAGAATACTACGAAAATGAAAAAATAAAAAAGTTCAATGACCTTAATGGTAAAACAATAGCTAATCTATTTTTTGAGCCTAGTACTAGGACGAAAACCACATTTGAGCTGGCTTCAAAAAGACTTTCAGCAGACTTTATAAATATAGATGTCGCTAATTCTTCAACAAATAAAGGTGAATCTGTTCTAGATATGATAAAAACGCTAGAAGCTATGAACTGTGACATGTTTATTGTTAGGCATTCAGTATCTGGTACATCACATTACGTTGCCCAAGAAGTTGATAAAAATATTGCAGTTATTAATGCAGGAGATGGTTCCCATGCTCATCCTACTCAAGCAATGCTTGATATGTATACAATAAAAAAAAATAAAGGTGATTTTCAAAACTTAAATATTTCTATTGTTGGTGATATTTTACATTCAAGAGTTGCAAGATCTACTTTAGCAGCACTCAAAATTCTATCTGTGAAAAATATCAACATGGTTGGTCCAAAAAATTTAATGCCAGAAAATATTAATGAGTTAGATGCAAACTATATACAAAATTTAGAGGAAGGAATAACAGATGCAGATGTTATCATCATGTTGAGATTACAAAAAGAAAGAATGCATGAGGCATTGATTTCTACTGATGAGTATTATAAAACATATGGCCTTACTGAAAAAAAAATAAAGTCTGCCAAAAAAGATGTAATAGTGATGCACCCTGGTCCAATTAATAGAGGGATTGAGATTGACTCAAAGGTAGCAGATGGAAAAAATTCAGTAATCTTAGACCAGGTATCATCTGGAATTGCAATAAGAATGGCTATTATGTCACTAATTTTCAAAAATAGAAAATCGAATTGATGGATATAAATTTTTCTGAAAAATTACAGAATCTTAATCAAGAAATTAAAAAACACCTAAAATGTCCTTATGAAAATTTTAAATTAATCATAGTTACAAAAACACAAGATAATAAAGAAATTTCAGAAATTATTAAGTTAGGACATAAAGTATTTGCAGAAAACTATGTAGAGGAAGCTATAAAAAAGATAGATCATTTCAAAAAAAAAGATTTGGAATGGCATTTTATAGGAAGAATACAATCAAATAAGGTTAAAAAGATTTGCAAGTATTTCGACTGGGTGCAAACTATCTGTTCTGAAAGACATGCAACAATTTTAGATAATGAATGTCAAAAAATGAATAAAAATATGAATATCTGTATTCAGATTAATATAGATAATGAGGAATCTAAATCAGGAATTCAGATTAATAATCTAAATAATTTTATAAAAAATATATCTAGCCTAAAAAATATAACAATTAGAGGCTTAATGGCTATTCCATCAAAAACTAATATTTTGAAGGAGAAGGAAGATTCGTATACTATACTGAGATTAGCATTTGAAAAACTTAATACTGAAATGAAAGACTTTGATACATTATCTATAGGGATGAGCAATGACTATATATGTGCATTACAAAATGGATCTACAATGCTAAGAATTGGTCAATATATATTTGGTGAAAGGAAATGAATAATAATATTGGCATTATAGGGGTAGGTAATATAACACAAATACTACTAAAAAGGCTGGTTGATAATAAATTTAAGGGCAAGATATTTATTCATGATATTGATAAAAATAAAAAGAAATATTCAATAGGAAATAAAATAATATTCAAAAAAGATTTGGAAGGATTATTAAGCGATACTGATTTAGTTTTGATTGCTGTAAAACCAAAAGATTATAAAAAAATTTGTGCCAATATAAAAAACTTTATAAATTCTAGAACTGTGGTAATGACCTTAATGGCTGGTGTTACATCTAAAAATATTTCAAAGCATCTTAAAAATCCAAAACTTCCAATCATTAGAGTTATGACAAATATTAATGGGAAATTTGGATATGCAGTTACTTTTTTACATCATAATAAACATGTAACTAATAATAAACTTGCCAAAGTTAAAGCTTTTTGGAAAAATTTTGGTTCAGTTAATACTGCTCAATCAGAAATTGAAATGGATAAGGTGACTGCTCTACTTGGAAGTGGTCCAGCATATTTTCTTGAGTTTACTCAATCATTAATAAGGATATTTCAAAATTTTGGATTTTCTAAAGAAAAATCAAATAAATATATAAGTGAACTATTTTTTGGAACAGCCTATCTTTGTAATAATGATATTCGAACTATTGATAAAATAAAACAAACAGTTGCTTCAAAAGGTGGGACTACAGAATCAGCTCTTAAATCTTTAAAAAAAAACAAATTTCAAAAAATACTAGAGAAGTCTATTACTGATGCATTTAAAAGAGCAAAATCTATTAGTAAGGAAAATTAAATGACACCCTATCTTTCAGATCCAGTTTTATTAATAATAGGAACAGCATTAGGGTTTCTAAAGTATATTATGATTTTTAGGCTATTATTTGAAGTTGCAAGTGTTAATTTCTACAATCCTTTATGTCAAGCAGTCGTAAAAATAACTAATCCAATTATCTTACCATTTTCGATAATTTCAATGCGTATAGCTAAATTTGATATTATAATAATCTTGCTTATCATATTTATTTTTGGATTAGAAATAATTTTTCCTTATTTATTCCAAAGCGTTGATTTTAATATAATGCATATTTTTATTTACGCATTTGGTTTATTTCTCAAAACTGTTTTAAATATATATTTTTGGTTAATAATTATAGGAGCAATAGCTAGTTGGTTTTTTATGTATAATAATCACCCATTATTTTCTTTAGTGAATGAACTCTGTAATCCATTATACCAACCTGTGAGAAATATAATGCCTCCTATGTCAGGTATTGATTTTTCACCAATCATTTTACTCTTACTAATTCAACTAACAGAGATGTTAATTGTTAGGCCTATTTTTGGATTAATCAATTTCTTCTAGTTATGAATAAAGAAAATACAATTGGCTTAGTTACACCTGAAGTTATGACAGTTCAAGAGAAACTTATTCTCGAATCTGGAAAAACACTTGATAGTTTTGACATTACTTTTGAAGTTTATGGGAAACTTAATAAAGATAAATCAAATGCTGTTCTTATTTGTCATGCTCTTTCTGGCAATCACCATGTTGCAGGGTATCATGATGGTGATGAAAAACCTGGATGGTGGGATAACATGATAGGCCCAAATAAGCCAATCAATACTGAAAAGTTTTTTGTTGTATCTTTAAATAATTTAGGAGGATGTCATGGTTCAACTGGTCCCACAAGTATGGATCCTAAGACTAAAAAATACTTTGGCTCTAATTTTCCAATAGTAACTGTTGGAGATTGGGTAAATGTACAAAAAATATTAATGGATCATTTAAAAATACCCTATTGGCAAATCATAGTAGGTGGAAGCCTTGGTGGAATGCAATCTTTTCAATGGGCTATACAATATCCTTCACTAATTAAAAATTCAATAATTATTGCTGCTGCACCGCGTTTGACAGCTCAAAATATAGCTTTCAATGAAGTAGCAAGGCAAGCAATTATGAAAGATCCGAATTGGCATGGCGGAAATTATCTCGAAAAAAATACATCTCCTGAGCAAGGATTAGCATTAGCAAGAATGTTAGGCCATATAACATATTTATCGGATGAGTCTATGGGAGAAAAATTTGGTAGGGACTTAAAAAAATCAAAATTAGGGTTTGATTTTGACGTTGAATTTCAAATAGAAAGTTATCTTCGATATCAAGGCGAAAAGTTTGTTTCATCTTTCGATGCAAATACATATCTATTAATGACAAAAGCTCTTGATTATTATGACCCATTGAAAGATTTCGGTGAAAAATTTTATGAAAGATTAAGAGAAACAGATTGTAAGTTTTTAGTAGTTTCTTTTACCTCAGATTGGAGATTTCCACCAGTGAGATCAAGAGAAATTGT
>MDSY01128639.1_pt1 | contig 32702 bp, 32 predicted proteins | sample 811131 | NCBI WGS metagenome assembly MDSY01 (sample SAMN05326643, study PRJNA326480) | marine metagenome | isolation source: seawater | place: Atlantic Ocean: South West | collected 2010 | reverse complement strand
GTGCATGTAGAGTTTTTTATTGTTTTATTGTTTTATTGTTTTATTGTTTTATTGTTTTATTGTTTTATTGTTTTATTGTTTTATTCGTGGTGGATTTTTTAATTACTTTCATTGGCTCATTCTAAAATAACATTTACCGTGGATTGACGAAAACTCTCATTATCAGCATCGCTCTATAAATTGTTTCATGGTCAGTTAAATGGGGAGTTGAGTGGAGAGTTGAGTGGAGAGTTGAGTGGAGAGTTGAGCGGAAAGTTGAGCGGAAAGTTGAGTGGAAAGTTGAGTGGTAAGTTGAACGGGGAGTGTGGTTGTGGCTCAAATAGAAGATTAACTTTTTAGTGTATTTAGATCACGGGTGACTATAAAGAATGCCAAACAAATTTTCTATGCTAGAGAATTAGTCTTTATCTGTTCGGATTTGAGTATTTGGGTGGCTTACCCAATGCTCAAAAGAGCTTCTCTAATTAATATGTCCTGATTCATCGCGTTATAAGTATGAGCTTTTCAAGGAGAAGCTCTTCGTCGGTGTGCTGGTTAGTGGTGGCGCGCTTGCTATTATAGATAACGCCGCTGGTCGTTATACGTTTCTCTAGGTATTATAAATGGTTTTCAGAGCTACAGCAGATATCGATTGGTTACACTTTTTTAAAGCAGCGTTCAGGAAAAAAAGTTTCAACCAAGAGGCCAAAGATCGCATCCTTATGCATATATTTAACGCGGCCAAAACAGTTTTTTGGGGGTTGGTGAATTAAATCATAGCTTCTGTAAACGTGTTTAAAAGCTCGGAGCGAGATCGTCTAAAAAAGAAGAGAGACAATTAGACGGTAGGCTTCACGTGTAGCTCTACTATGGGCTTGACGCGGCAGACTTCTGCGCATAATGTGGTGTTGCAATATAAAGCAATCTCTATGAGTGAAAGAAGTTAGTTTTTTGCTCAATACATCGTTTTTTTCACTCTGAGTTAAGTGAGGCATTATGGACCACTATAAGTTAGTGTTACCTGAGCATATTAACCATTATGGCCATTTATTTGGTGGTAATCTACTGAACTGGATTGATGAGTTTGCCTATATTACGGCAACGGTTGATTACCCTGGCAGACGATTTGTCACGGTAGCGATGGATAATGTGGAGTTCCGATACGGTATTGATAACGGTGAGGTGTTGCTCTTCCGTGTAAACCAGCAGCGTTTGGGACGCACCTCCGTGAGCTATACGATCAGTGTTTTCGGAACGGTTATTTGTAGCGACCCAGATAAGATTTTATTTTCTACCAGCATGACCTTTGTTAATGTTGATGCTAATGATAACAAACAAGCAATTTAAGGGCTTATTTCCGTTGCCCGGCTAAAAAATCTGCCAACCGATCAATGGCATCACTCAAGACATAATGTTCTGGTAAAAAGACAATTCGTAAATGATTTTTGCTATTAAGGTTAAAGGCAGAGCCTTGAACTAATAACATCTTTTGTTCGACCAATAGGTCTAAGACAAATTTTTCGTCGTCGACAATGGGGTAAATTTTTTCATCAAGTTTCGGGAACATATAGATCGCACCCTTGGGCTTTACGCAACTGACACCGGGAATTTGAATCAGTTTGTTATAGGCTACATCGCGTTGCGCACCCAGTCTGCCAGTAGGCAACACTAGGTCATTAATACTTTGGTAACCACCTAATGCAGTTTGTATAGCAAATTGTGCTGGCACATTAGCGCAGAGTCGCATCGACGCTAATATATCTAGGCCTTCGATAAAGTCTCGGGTTTCGTTTTTTCTACCGGTAATGACCATCCACCCAGAACGGAACCCTGCTAGACGATACGATTTTGACAGCCCGTTAAAAGATAGGCAGAGTAAGTCATGCGCTAGTGTGGCAAAAGGGGTGTGTTGCGTACCATCGTAGAGAATACGGTCATAAATTTCGTCTGCACAAACAACGAGATGATGATCTCTCGCTAGATCAGCGATTTGTTCCAATGTGCTTTTTTCGTAAACTGCACCGGTAGGGTTGTTGGGATTGATCACCACGATTGCACGCGTTCTATCGCTGACTTTACTTTTTATGTCAGCAATATCGGGTTGCCAATCGGCCTGCTCATCACAGACATAATGAACTGGCGTGCCACCACACAACGATACGGCTGCTGACCATAAAGGATAATCGGGTGCGGGAACGAGTACCTCATCGCCGTTATTAAGAAGCCCTTGCATGGCCATGACGATTAATTCACTCACACCATTGCCAAGATAAATATCGTCAACCTCAACGCCATGAACACCACGTAGTTGAAAATCTTGCATAATGGCCTTTCGGGCAGAGTAAAGCCCTTTCGAGTCACAGTAGCCTTGTGCCTCGGGAAGATTGCGAATGACGTCCTGAAGAATCTCATCAGGTGTGAGCATGTCAAATGCAGCAGGGTTACCGATGTTCAGTTTAAGTATGCGGTGCCCTTCATCTTCTAGGCGTGTGGCTTCACGCAGCACAGGACCGCGAATGTCATAACATACGTTTTGTAATTTGCTCGATTTACTGATTTTCGCCATAGTTTTGCTCGAGGTTGCTGTACGGGTCTGTTCATTTTATATTCTCGCACAATGATTATAGACTCACCTTGGCGTAGCTGGCGATGAAATATCAACAAAATTTATGCTGTCTAGTTAAAAAATAGTCTCTATAGTTGACTCAATCAATTAAAAACAGGTGCAATATGGCAAAGCTAGAAAAAACAGACCAACAATGGCAATTAGAACTGACGCCAGAAGACTATGCAATTACTCGAAAAAAAGGCACTGAAAGGGCTTTTAGCGGGGAGTACAACGCACACAAAGTTGCTGGTAACTATCTGTGTAAGTGCTGTCAGAGCCAATTGTTCGATTCGGGGCACAAGTACGATTCGGGCTCAGGCTGGCCCAGTTTTTTTCAGCCAACACAGACGGATAAAGTTGATGAGCACATCGATGTTTCTCACGGAATGAAGCGAGTGGAGGTGACGTGCAGTCAATGTGATTCCCATTTAGGTCATGTTTTTAATGATGGGCCAGCGCCGACAGGGTTGCGTTATTGCATCAACTCAGCATCGCTGTGCTTTTCTCCAGCAGAAGATTAATCTTGCGGTTATAAGTGCCGTCGCTTTATTGAGGGTAGATAATTGGTTGATCAAACACATCGAACTTTTGATTGGATTTTTAGTCAAGCTCTGAGGCGTTTTGCTTCGCGTGCTGACCTGGACGCTCATTTACCTAAGCCTTTATCGAGACACGTTTTACTGGCAAGATCTGATGCCGATTACTTATCGATCATGTGTCGTCGAGTCTTCCGGGCCGGCTTGCAACACAAGATGGTTGATGCAAAATGGCCAGCTTTCGAAAAAGCCTGCTTCGGGTTTAATCCTCGGGTGTTAGCAGCTCTGAGCGATGAAGGTCTAGAAGACATTCTTCAAGCGGAAGGAATTATTCGGCATTGGGGCAAGCTTAAATCGATCAGAACCAATGCAGTAATGGTTGAGGACTTAGCGCAAACGCATGGTAGTTTCTCGCAATGGTTAGTTGATTGGCCTAGTGACGATCTGGTGGGTCTTTGTTTTGAACTTAAACGACAAGGAGCTCATTTAGGTGGGCATTCAGCCCAGCGGTTTTTGCGCATGGCGGGTATCGACACGTACTTACTAACTAACGATACGGTTGCAGTATTGATAGGCCTTGGTGTGGTTGATCGGCCCCCAACGTCTAAAACAGCTCTTCGAGAGGTACAGGCGGTCTTTAATGATTGGGCCGAAGAATCTGGCCGGCCATTTTGTGAGATATCGCGAATACTAAGCTTTTTAGCGGGCTGAATGGTAGTTATTATCATGATTTTAGCGCTTCACAACGGCCGCGGTCATCCTTGATATGCAGCATAATTGCTCGGCGTTATTATGAATTAAAATTTCCCACACTGAGCTTCTTTTACCCAAGTGAATGGGCGTCGTAATGGCAGTTAATAGGCCCGTTCGCGAGGCTTTAAGGTGGTTAGCGTTGATCTCTTGCCCTACGCAGTAATATTGACGTTGGTCAACGGCAAAATTTGCTGCATAACTTGCCACTGTTTCGGCAAGTGCTAGGTTAGCGCCGCCATGCACCAGACCAAAAGGTTGATGAATAGCTGGGCCTGCGGGCATTGTCGCAGTTAAAGAATTTTCGTTTATAGCGGTTATGCTTATATTTAATGTGGTCATCAATGTGCCACGCCCGTCGATCCCTTGTTGCAGTTTTTCTATCATGTCAAAACTGACGGGTTCAAACCAAATACTCATTGATTTACTCTCGGTAAGCGATTGTGTATGGCGTCATTATTCGATGAGTCATCCGTCAAATTAATCAGTGTAACGCCTGATTTGGTGATGTTGGATAGTCATCCATAAAGACGAATGGGTGAAGTGCCAGCGCAACCCCTTTGCGGATATGACTCGGACTACTAAATATATTTTCACGGCGTATAAATCGCCCATTGCCTCGGTTTGGATCAATCATTCGAGTTAATTCAATGCCACCGGCGCTTTGAAACAGACGGTTCCCATTGACGTGATAGATTGTAATAAAAATGGATACAGCGGGAATCGTTTGCATCCAGTCAAACCCTTGTGACACACCGTTACCCGAGCCTTTAATTTTCGGTTTACGACTCACTCCGTCCCATTTAGCGATGCGATTATGACTGCTGCTAAAATTAACTTGACGTTCAATGAGATCAGTAAATACCACTGCATCAATGTTGCTGTTTTTTTTCATATCTTGCAATACAGTAACCATCACGCGCATAAATGCCCGCTGGTTGATTTGTGACGTGTAGCTGTCATAGGGCTGACCGTATTGTCGAACAGCTTTTCGCCATGCTTGTTGAAACAAAAGGTTACTAGTCATGTCATAGCCACTCTCTTTCAGTTGTTTTTTAACGTAGTTATCGACTTTATTTTCTTCATCACGTAAGTACTGTTTTGATGGCGTACCAAAGTTAATATGTGCCATAACTATTTTTTTTACGGGTGTCGAGTTGAGCGTTTCATCGTCATAAGAAAAGGGGTAAAGTGTGCTATTGATAGCGGTATTTTGACAGGCAGGCAGGCTTAGCCCACACAGAATAAACAAAAAAAAGTGAATCCATTTTGGGATGATTTGAGTGATTTTCATGCCATATTCCCTAATAGTTATTAGTTTTTTTCATAACTTTATTCTGTTAATCGAGTGCCATTACTGAATGCATATCGTTGCTGACGCGGTTTATCATAGCGGCTTAGAAGCCAAGTGCAATCTATTTTAAGTGGTCTCACTCGAGGGAGTTTCAATCGCGCTATGTTTTACTGTGTAAAATGTTTATTCCATATTCGCGGCGCAAGTCATCAATGGATCGACTGAGGTATTTTTCTGGACATTCTAGCGGCCATTTTTTTTTCATCTTTCGTGCATGTGAGAATACCTTTCGCATTGAATGAAAGTTTTTTCGATAGATATCTACCATCCCTCGAACGCCATAATCTTTATAAAGGTCACGATAAAGGCCTTTAAGTTGCGGGAGTTTAGTGTAGGCGATGAGGCTGGCCAACCGAAAGTTACAGCCGAATAACACCCAGATATCTAAAAGAGCTTCTTGTTCAATACTCGTATCTAGGCCAAATATGACGTGTGTACAATCATGGTTTCTGAGTAGATTGCCGCTGTCACAATTATCCTTTAATGGTGAGCGTGAAGCCGGGAAAGAGTCATAATAAATTTCTAGTCCTTCATGCATCGTTAAGTCGCAGTTTTGTTGTTGCACAATATCCATCTGAATATGATAGAGCAGTAATGCTGAATCTGTCAAAGTGGGCTGTATGCCATTGTGTAGTCAAAAAAAACTTAAAGGGTCCATTAATAATACAACTTTTTTAATCGCTCGCTCGTCGGTTTTTGTTTTACAATAGGGTTTATTTTAAGCGAGCATTCTATTGACTCATACAATGAAAGATATTGCTTCAATAGCACCGTTGCATTATACCCATGCGGGTCTAGCTGAACCGCACGCCAATGAGAGTCCTGTGGTTTTGTTGCATGGCATGCTGGGCATGGGACGTAACCTTGGTGCATTAGCCAGAAGTTTGGCCCATGCGTATTCTGTATTCAGTGTCGATTTGCTTAATCACGGTGGCTCCCCTCGAACTAGCGCAATGGATTTTTCCTTGTTAGCTGACACCGTTGTCAGTTTGTTAACAGATCTTGGCATTCCCAAGGTCCATTTTGTTGGTCACTCCTTAGGGGGTAAGGTCGCCATGGCTATTGCCCTTAAATATCCCGAGCGAACCGATAAATGCATCATCGCAGACATCGCTCCGGTAGCGTATGAACCTGAACATAATGACTTATTTGCTGTTTTAAGTGCGATTGATTTATCACAATTCAGCCAGCGAGCCGAACTTCAAGCTTATCTGAGTGACAAGCTTAACGAGGCCGCAGTCATTCAATTAGTCTTGCAGAATCTTGAGCGATCACCCACTGGTTGGCAGTGGCGAATGCATCTTCCCGCAATCATTGCTAGTTATGACGCCTTACGGGGTAGCATAACTTTACCTGATCAGGGGCAACCGGCGAGTTGCCCCTGTTTGTTTTTATCCGGTGGCCGATCGCCATATTGGCAGCCCGAGTATCAAGCTAGAGCTAACGCCTTATTTTCAGCAGCAAGCTTTAGCACTATTGTTGATGCGGGACATTGGCTTCATATTGAGCAGGCAGAGCGATTCAACGGGGAAGTTGCTCGTTTCCTTTCCGCTTCTGACCATTAGGGGGTATTGACTTATGGCGCAACCATTACGTGGTGGGAGGGAATCGACTTTTTTGTAAAATTTATTTTATTGGTCTGAGTAATAATTCAATTAAAAACAATGGCTTAACGATATTTCTTTGGGCCTCAGTACGAGCAGGCTGCTTTTTTTCTGATAAAAGAGTTTGACTTGTTGTTCGTAAAGCGTACTATGTAAATCCCTTGGTCCCTATTTAAATTGCTGGTAATGCGGTTTTTAGCATTCATTGACAATAAAATAGGGCACTGCAGCTTTCACGTTTTCTCTCAAAAGCTGCCTTTTAAAGCACTTTCTAGTGTTCAACCCCTTTTATTGGCGTTAATGCCTGTCCTCATTACCCTTGTTGTATTTTTATATGAGGGGTTTTAGACGTGAAAAAAATAATTGCTGGAATGCTTATGTTTTCTTGTATTGCATCGATCCATGCTGCACAAGTTAGTTTTTTAAGTGGCAGCACATCCACGCCATACACGAACGAGGTTAATGATTTCGAGATTAACTCAGAGGAATACGACCAGCGAGAGACAAATTTTGCACTGGTCTCACCGGAGTCGAACAATGGTGAAGAGCTGATTTATTTGGGGGCTTATCAAAACATGGGCTTTTCCCTAGAGGAAAGTGTAAAAACCATTTCTGTTGACGTAAAAAATGTGACAGAAACTCAAACGAATACTGGAGGCGTATCTTTGGTATTAAGCGGTGGTCGAGAAATGATCTGGGACGTAACGTGGGATACCTCGGTCGCGCTTAACAGCATTGTGTTATTCGGCTTAGCTGGCAACCAGTCGTTGATCATTAATGGGACACCTATTGACTTAAGCGACATGAGTAGTTCGGTGTTAGGGCTTGATATCAAGCACTCAGAAACTAATATATGCGGTTATGCATTGCCTCAAGATACAACTGATTGCAGAACCGATAGGGTGTTAGGTATTAATCAGATCACCAATAATTTAGTAGGAATGCAGGTCTCAAGTAATAGCGCCAATATCGATTATCTTGCTAATGAAACCGGCCTAAAAGTCACCAGCTTTAATGGTGCTTATGAGGCTAATAGCTTTGTGGTGGGTATCGATACCACGGCCGTGCCCTTACCAGGCGCTTTTTTTCTGTTTTCTTCCACACTATATTTAGTCTTTGCGAGCAAAAAAGTTAAAAGTAATAGGGTACAATGTTAAAAATATTACTGATAACCTAACAGAATGAATGCTTTAAATAGTGCCTATGAACTTAATACAAAATAAAAGAAAACTAGCCAGTCTGCTCTTTTTTTATGCATCGACTATGGCTCTCTTACCGATTGCCGTTGTGCCGACCGCGTTAGCACAGCCATCGCTACCGACGCTCCTTGAGCCAGAGCGAGAATTACCGTTACTGCCAGCGGTTGTTGCTGACGATATCGTCTCAGTACCTGCAATTGGTGTGAAGCCGCTAGAGGATGACAACGGGCCATCCATTACTATAAAGCAGTTTTTGATTAGCTATGATCAGCCCACAGCATTGAACGAACTACAATTAGCCGGTGCCCAACAGTTGACGGCTGATTTTTTGGCCGGTTATCAACAGCGGGTTAATCTTACTCAGCTTGATGAGTTAGTCTTTTCTTTGACCCAATATTTACGTGACAGTGGTTTTATGTTGGCACAAGCGCTGCTTCCAGCACAAGAAATCGAACGCGGTGAAGTCTCATTGCAGGTATTAATCGGCACACTGGGTGACGTGGTGGTAGAAAATAATCTGCACTATCGCTCAGAGGTGTTAAGTGAACCTTTTCAATCAGCTATTGGTGAGCCGGTAAAAGTATCTAATATAGAAAGTCAGATTTTACGGTTAAATGATTTGCCTGGCCTAGTCGCCACGGCTGTTTTTAAGGCAGGCGATAATCTAGGCGAAACTCGAATGGCGGTTAAGGTGCTTGAAGAAGACAAGCTTGAATACTTATTGAAGGCAGATAATTACGGTGCGGATGTCTCGGGCGTTGCCCGTTTACTGCTCTCTATGACCGCCAATAATCTCTCAGGTCATCGTGATAAATTATCGGTCGATGCCTTGAAAACCTTTGATTCAGGTGACATGCGCAACGCTCGAATTAATTATGAGGTGACGGAGCCATCTTTATTGCATACTTTTGGTCTGGGTTTTTCAAAGACCCGCTATGACTTAAAAGGGTCTTTAGCTGAACAAAAAATCGAAGGTGATACTGAGATTGGCCAAATGTATGTGCGTTCACAGTGGTTGAAAAGTCGTGATTTTAGTCTGTCGACGCAGTTGGGTTTAGCGCTTAAGCGATCGAATATTCTTATTTTTGCCGACAGTGATCAAGGCGTTGACCGTCTTGCCGTTGTTGAAGCAGCGTGGTTGGCAGAGGGTGTCGATAATCGTTTCAGAGGCATTTATCGCGCGACCTTGAGTGTCTCGCAGGGCTTAAATAATAGCTTTGGCTCGATGAATAGCCAAGGGAATAATAACAGCCTCACCGCTATTAACAACTCAAACACTTTGAGTGGTGAATTTACTAAATACAATGCTAGCTATACGCGCCTTCAAACGTTAAGCCGTAATCATTCATTGTTTCTTCATCTGCACGGACAACATACCGAGGATTCGCTGTCGACGCTTGAGCAATTCAGTCTAGGTGGCCCAAATTCTGTGCGTGCCTACTCGGTTGCTGAATACGCGCGTGACACTGGTGTTTTGGCTTCTCTTGCATGGCAGACCAATGGCGGATCGTTATTAGATTCCATCGCTTACGGTGATTACACTTGGAATGAAATTGTTCAGCTGTCGGTCTTTGCCGATTATGCCATGGGTAAGCCAGGGCAAAAGCCCGTCGGTGATGACCAAAAAGAAGAGCTTTCAGGCTGGGGTGTTGAGGCGAGTTTCACTTTTCCAGAACCTGAAATTTTTGCTTCCATCTCACTCGCCAAACCTTTTAACGGCTCTGAGTCACTGTCTGGCGACGATGGCCAGTATTGGCTTAGTCTGGGAGTGATCTTTTAAGGACCGTTTTAAGCCTCGTTCACGTTATATTTTTTTAAAAAGTAAAGCTTCCTAAAAAAGTGCAAAAAGCTCGTATTAGCCCCCATTTTTGTATATAATTTAACCAGTAGTGAGTTTTTTATTGGTCACTGCCCTTAACCATTGTACTTGACTGAAAAAGGTCATCATGATGAATGGAGTGCTTACCATGTGTTTTCCCCGTTTTTATTGTAAGCGGTTAATCGCCTTCGCCGCCTCCATCATGATGCCTGCTTCACTTTTGGCTTTGCCAAGCACAGCTGACTTCAGTCATATTGGCGGTATTGCTGACAGTGCTAATTACACGATTAACAATGCAAACGAGTCAACCTTGAACCTGACGGCCGATCGCCAAGTGGTGCATTTTAGTGGCGGTGGGTTTAATCTATCCGCAAGCGAAGTCTTTAATGCCTCGTACACTGGCAGTAATGTATCTCAAGCACCCTCTGTGCTCATTAAAGATGTGAGCGAGAATCCCAGTGCGATATTCGGCAAGATGAATGGGAATATGCAGGTGTTTTTAATTAACCAAAATGGCGTATTGTTTGGCAACGGGAGCAGCGTTGATTTACCTGGTTTAGTGGTCAGCTCCTTGGACTTGAGTGCGTCTGATTTTGAGGCAGGCAATTTTAATTTCATTCATAACGGTCTCAGTAGCGGGATCACGATTGAAGGTTTAACCTCAGTCAATGACGTGAGTTTTATTTCTGATACCGTTACGATCGATGGTGAAGTGAATGTGACTAATGGCGGCTTTCATGCAGTGGCCGGTGAAAATGTCGTTGTCACCTATGACAGCAATAATTTGATTCAATTTGATATTACCGAAGCCATTGATGCCAATGACCCCGATGGAGTGATTCATGTCACAGCTAATGGACAGATTATTGCACAAGATGTCAACTTACGTGCTCGTGTATTAGATCCTTACAGCCTTGCTATTAATAACCAAGGCCTAATTCGTGCCACAGGACTTGACACATCGTCTACTCCGGGGGTGATTCGTTTAATCGGCCAAGGCGGAACAGTGCTGAGTAAAGGGGAGATAGATGCAGGTGACGGTGAGATTGAGATTATGGCAGGAACCATCAATTTAGCGAGTCAACTTATTGCTGGAACCAGCAATTTTACCATTGGTTTCGGGACGAATTTTGGTCTTCTAGACGTGTTTGAAATTAATAAGCTTCAAACTCAGTCGTTAAATATTAATGGTTTAGGCCAAGTGAATATGGTTTTAGGTTTAGCTAATATTGAAGTCAATGGCTTAAATGAAGGTACCGCGGGTCTTGAAGGGGTTGGTGTCAGTGCTGATAACTGGACAGAAAATGCAGTTACTTTTTCGAATGTCCACCACTTTACCCTTACGGGTGAAGTCAGTAACAGCGTCAATGTAACGGCTGATGGACAACTTTTCACGCAGTTTAATGGCGTTGATGTAGGGCATATTATCAGTGGCGGTAACGATGACATCTTCACTGTTGATGGCGATATAGTCTTCCTCGATGGTGGTCATGGCGATGATGTGTTGAATGGTGTGTTCAATCCTATCAGCAATCTTAATAGCGGCACCTCTGACAATGTCTTGTCGTGGGGAAATATTGAAGCTGTATTCCCAGCTATTATTCAGCCTGAGCCCCCAGAATTTAAAATGCCTGTAAATATCAATGTCCCAGGCAGTGTATCCACCGGATTAAATGATAACAGTTCATCGTCGTTCGGATTGGTTTCAACCGATCAAAGCCTTAAATTGCCCTGTGCCTACCGTGACAAAGACGAGGCAAAAGATGACGATGACTGTGCTGAGACCGATTTAGAAGTATTAGCATCAAGCCTCATTCACTTCGATTTTGATTCGTCAGCGATTACCTTGGCCTCTCAAGATCGATTGAATCGTGTCGCTTCATTTATTCTTCAAGAGGATCGTTTTGATCGGGTAGTGCTTTCTGGTCATGCAGATAATGTCGGCACCATTGCTTATAACTTGGTGCTGTCAGCGCGAAGAACGACGTCAACTGCAGACTACTTAAAAGGTCAGGGCATTGCTCCCAGCGTATTTGAAACTCATGCGTTTGGTGAGTCTTTACCGGCAAAATCAAATGTAACTGACGCCGGTCGAGCCTATAACCGGCGCGTGCATGTTGAGCTTGAATAGCCCCTTTGACCCACAATAGATCCTTGTGGCCTGCGCGCAGTCAGTGAGCGTGGGTTGATTCCGCTAGTGTTTTCCCCTCCTGAGTAGCGTCTAATTATTTCAATCTAAAATGCGAACTGGTTGGCAGAAGTGATTGCCAGACGTTGAAGCGCCTGTCTTCTTGGCTAAACTTAAACATGAGACGATGAATACGCTTTAATTTCCTAGGATTTAATTAAAATGTTATATTTTTTAATGCCTTACCTTAAGTTAGTCAATACCTTGTTCGCTTTTTTTGCGGAAGCAAAACAGTGCTTATTCGTAGCACTAAGTCATGGCTACCATCGCTACTGCTCAATAAACAGTCTATTTAGCGCTCTTTTTAACAGTTCGCAATTCGATCAGATCCAGCGCTTACGTATCGCTTTTTTCAGTTCAGATTTTATGTTTTATCGAGTTAATAATGCCATTAAGCTTTGTCTTGTCGACGGCCAGCAGACGATGATCTATCACGCCACATTTGCTCAAAACAAGCCCGATACCTTCATCGAACTTCAGGCTTTCGCACAAGAAGCGGGTTGGGTCTTATTAGAAGACCGTCGTAAAGTCAGTGTCAAAGTTGATATCGATAGACGCCAACGCCTTGCGTTAGTGTCGATTAAGCTAGTTGCTTCAAGTATTTTTATGCACAACGTCTCGGTGGTTGCAAATGAAATAGCTGCTAAGGCTCAAGTTAGAGCGCAAATAGTTTATGCAAGCAGTATCCACGGCGAATCGTCAATAGTGAATCATTTAGGCCTTTTCAGCCAACATGAAATCAATACCGAAGGCTTGGAGGGCGCCACATCAGATCATCAACATTCTGATGATTCATTGTCGTTGCATGCGGATAATCACGATGAGGGCATGAGTGAATATTCTTCAGTTAAGTTCGATCAAGCTTTTCAATTGCTGTCAAAAAAATGGATAAAAAGTGCTAAAGATCCTATTTATCTTGCAGATGATATTCAGTCGATGGCAGCGTATATTGCTGCTCGCCCTGAAGCCTTTGAATTGTTAGTGGGCTTAAGTGATCAGCCTTGGTCAATACATTATAAAGCCGGTGATTTTCGTACAGAAGTGAAAGGCGGTCGATTCACCGTTAATCGGGTTAAAATCTATTTTGATAGTCGGTCTGCTGCGGTTTTTTCTTCGCACGCAAGTTGCCTAGAGGATGCGAGACAATGCATGGCAAGCCCTGTTGATGGTTTCTTGCATGAATTATTGCATGCTAAATTAGCGTTAACTGATACTCAAGAGTTCATTCGTATGGGTGGTATGAACACAACGTCGTACCCACATCGACATGAGAGAAAAGTGATCTCTCTAGAAAGAGAAATTTATCAAGCGATGTCATCACATGATCAGCAACCGCGGCCAAGTCGACGCAGCCATGTCGGACAATTGGTAGCCGCAAGCTGTGTCACTTGTATCGGCGTATAACATTTATTCCATGGCTTGTTTCAACAGTTGCTCGGTTTTTGATAACCACATTGCTTCCTGCTCTGACGATAATATGCCCTCATGGTAGCTTTGAACGATCCCTCTATGATCAAGCAACATTAGAATAGCTTGAGCTTCAGGGAGCTGCCAGTTTTTTCTGGTGAGTGCTTTTTTATCATTGACCATAATTGCTCTGGGGTGCAACAGCTTATTTTTTTTCAATTCCTTTTTGACAAAACCACCTAGCATACCAGGGATGTTGTCGCTAACAATAATGGTTGCTGAGTCAACATTCGTGTTAGCTTCAAAGCGGGCACTAAACTGATCAAGATAGCGTTTATTCAAATCGGCTGCTTTTTGTGACGCCGCTAAAACCTGCAAAAGAGTAACTTTTCCAGTCAGTTGATGTGAGGACCAATCGTTAAAAGTTGCTTTATTGTTGTTTAAAATAATCTCACCGTAACTTTTTATTGTTAGTTGCGGCAGGGCAGTTTGCAGTTCAATGGCAGACACGTACGTACAATAGGTCAGCATCAGAACGATAAACACGCCATGAGATGCCTTTTTTATGGGGCTAAAGAGCCGTGCTAATGACGCGATTGATGTTAAAAGTAGCTGCATAATGAAGGGCCTATCTCATTGATTAATTGTATCTTTTTATTGCATGCCTAATTCAATACCGTTAATGGCATTAGCCAAGTCGAAATCTCGCTGGCTAACACCGTGATATTCGTGTGTGGTTAATGTGATATCGACTTTGTTGTAGACATTGAACCACTCTGGGTGGTGATTGGCTTGTTCGGCTAAAATCGCAACTTGTTGCATGAATTTAAAGGCAAGGCTAAAGTCAGAAAATTTAAATCGTCGGACTAAGCCGGTCTCTTGAAGGTGCCAATCGGTTAATTGAGCGGCTTGAGAGTTGATTTCAGCTTCAGTTAATTGAGCATTTTGCATATCGGTTTATTCTCGGTTTATAGATAATGTTATTACTGTTCAGGACATTGAATTTTTTTCAATATTACACCGCTTTCGCAATGATCGGTATAGGGAAATTGGTCAAAGATAGCAAAATCTATGATTTGATGAGATTGCGATAACGCGCATAAATTGTCGTTCAGCGTCAACGGGTTGCAAGAAATATAAACAATCTTCTCAAATTGAGCAATTAGATGCAATGTCGCTTCATCGAGGCCTGCTCTTGGAGGGTCAACGAATACCGTTGAAAAATCATATTTTGGCAAGTCTATTCCCTCTAAACGCCTAAATGTGCGTTCTTCATTCAGTGCTGAGGTTGTTTCTTCAGCGCTTAGGCGAATAAATTTAATGTTCTTTACTTGATTAAGTTCACAGTTTTTAATGGCTATTTTAATACTTGATTTTGCAATTTCCGTTGCAATTACGTGCCGAAAAGACGCAGACAGTGGAATAGTAAAATTGCCGTTACCGCAATAGAGTTCAAGTAGATCGCGATCTTTTTGTTGATCTATCGCGTTGCAGACCCAGCTAATCATGTGTCGATTTATTGCGGCATTCGGTTGAGTAAAGCTATTCTCTTGCTGTAAATAATGAAACACCTTGCCGTCGATGTGAAGGCACTCATGAACATAATCACGTGATACGACGACCCGTTGTTTGCGTGCGCGGCCAATAATATGAATATTTAAGGTTTGCTCTAATATTAATGCTGCACGGTACCACTCGTCATCAAGTTGGCGATGGTAAATCAAGGTAATTAAGCACTCATCGCTGCAAGTAGTGAGAAACTCAAGTTGGAATAACTTGTGACTCAACACAGTGGATTCGTTAATGGCATCTAGCAAGGGTTGCATCAATACGGTCATGCGAGTTGAGCCGATAGGGTAGTGATCAACCCTTATGGGTTGCTTAGGATTGTGTTGTTCAAACATGGCATAAAAACAATGAGGTACGACAGTTTGCTTGTCATGCCATATTCTAAATTCTGCTCGCATTCTAAAATGAATGGCGGGCGATTCAAAAATATTTGGCTGAGGAGGCTTCAACGGGGCTAGCAACTCGCAAACCCAGCGTACTTTTTCATCCAATTGTTGCGAGTATTGGTTAGGATCAAAATTAATAGACGGTATGCTCATAAGTGCGTTTTTTTGATATTAATAAAGTAAGTTTTTCTGCGGGCAGCTAAGAACAGTAAATTTAACTGTGACAGGACTCTCGTCATCATAATAGATGTAAGAAATATTTTCAGGTTTAGAATGGCTAAATGATTGGCTTTTTAGTGCTGTTTTTTCTATGATAGAAAATAAATGGCTCTATCAATGTTAGTGTATCTTGAGGCAGGTAATCACCAATGAATGAGGTTTTAGTTACAGGCGGTGCAGGCTATATTGGCAGCCACAGTTGCGTTGAACTATTATTAGCTGGTTATGATGTCGTGGTAATTGATAACCTCAGTAACAGTGACACCCTAGCATTGGCAAGAGTTGAACAGATTACTGGCCGATCAGTTGTTTTCAAACAGGCCGATATTCGTGATCAAACGCAACTGGACCAGCTATTCAGTGAACATTCCTTTTTAGCAGTGATACATTTTGCAGGTTTAAAAGCGGTCGGTGAATCGGTAAAAGAACCGTTGAAATATTACGATAATAATATTTATGGCACACAAGTGTTGTTAGCTGTAATGCAAAAGCATCAGTTATTTAATCTTGTTTTCAGCTCCTCGGCAACAGTCTATGGTGACCCAAAGTCGGTGCCTATTACTGAAGAATTCCCACTTTCTGCGGTCAACCCTTATGGTCGCAGTAAGCTATTTATTGAAGATATGCTGCGTGATTTGGCCATTGCTGATGCTCGCTGGAACACAATTCTGCTTCGTTACTTTAATCCTGCTGGTGCTCACGAAAGCGGTTTGATCGGTGAAGATCCTAAAGATATTCCTAATAATCTTATGCCCTATATTTCACAGGTTGCTGTGAAAAAGCTTGAACGTTTATCGGTCTTTGGCAGTGACTATCCTACTCATGACGGCACGGGTGTGCGTGATTATATTCATGTTGTAGACTTAGCAAAAGGCCACGTTGCGGCATTAAGAAAGCTGGCGAGTGAGCCTGGTATCGTAGCCTATAACCTTGGTACTGGCATTGGTTACTCCGTGTTAGATATGGTGGCTGCTTTTGAAAAGGCGTGCGGACAGACTATTCCCTACCAATTGGTCGGTCGGCGCCCTGGTGACGCAGCGATTTGTTATGCTGACTCCTCGCTCGCAAAACATGAGTTAAATTGGCAAGCTGTTCTCGATTTAGAGACTATGGCAAGAGACGCATGGCGATGGCAGTCAAAAAATCCTAATGGTTACCACGGTCATTAATGCATGCGTTTTCGCGGTGTTAAATGTTAAACGTTTGATTGATTGTCGCAGCTCGATCTTTCCATAATTGCTTGGCAACCCGATACCCTGATTCAACGTCCTCTGCCAAGCCCATAGTTAACAGTGCTATTGCTGCAGTGGTTAACACGGTTTCTAAGCCTTGCTTGTTCGGTTTGCTATCATGCCAAAGAGCGATTAGAGAAGCGGTTTCAACGGGCAGTTCCTCCGGTTGAGTCACGATACGTTGAATTGTGTAACTGCCAGCCTGATGTTGATCAATGCAATTGACCTCTACGTTGGCAAAGGGTCTGCATTCGACTTCTCCACCTTCGCCTTTAAAAACCGCCGCATTTTTTTGATGGAGTAATAAAGCTGCTTGATGGTGAGTGCGGCTGTAGGAGGGATGAAACACACTCTGCAAGCTGGTGTCTGCACCGAGAGGGTTCAGTAAGCGAACCAAGGTGTGCACGGGAGACCGCAGACCTAGCAGGGGTTTGAGGTCAATGATGTGTTGCAATGCAGGACAGATCGTTTCAAGTGCTAGGTAGCTAAAGTTTTGCGTGTCTAATTGCCGTTGGCAATCGCTCCAGTTTGATGCGATGTGAATGCCTAATTCGTTTAAGACGGTTTCAGTATACAGTCGATTAGCGGTATGGCCTTTGCTACCATGCATAAAAACGCGGTGGCCTGACTGTGCAAGCAACAATGCGGTCAATATATACCAAGGTGGTTGCCGCTTTTTTCCAGCATAAGAGGGCCAATCGAGATCGGGTTGAACCATCTTGTGCGGAACATGTGAAGCTATCGATGCTTTACAGGCCATAACAAATCCTGCAATTTCTTCTGCCGATTCTTCTTTGACTCTAAGCACCATTAAAAAGGCGCCTAATTGAATCGGCTCAATGTCGCCTTTGAGAATATGATGCATTGCATCCATTGCTTCAGTCATTGTCAATGAACGTCGGCTGGTCTTACCCTTGCCGATAATACGGATGTATTGTGCAAAAGGATGTTCTGTGGGTATATGGCTCACACGTGTACTCAGCATAGAATGTGATAATTAGCCGCACTGTTGGTGTTTGCTTGCGGCACTTGTGCGGATGAATCAACGGCATAAAAAAACCCCGCATTGCGAGGTTTTTTTTCAAACGTAGGTAAAGCTGCTAATCATCCATGGCACCCAATAAGTGCAACATTGAGGTGAAAAGGTTGACAATATTTAGGTACAGCGAAACAGTGGCTCGTATGTAATTGGTTTCACCGCCATTGATGATACGGCTGGTATCAAACAAAATAAGCCCTGACATGACCAGCACGATGCCGGCGGAAATAGCCAAAGACATTGCGGGTATTTGCAAGAAAATATTGGCAATAGAGCCAACAATCGCAACCAGTAAGCCGATCATTAAGAAGCCGCCCATAAAAGAAAAGTCTTTCTTAGTCGTTAAGGCATAACCTGACAAACCAAAGAAAACCAATGCAGTGCCGCCGAGCGCTTGCGATATTAATTGTGTGCCATTGGGCAAGGCTAAGTAATGATTTAACATTGGCCCTAGCGAGCCACCGATGAGTCCAGTAAAGGCGAATACGACCCAGATACCTTTACTCGAATTTTGAGTCCGCGGTAAGGCAAAGAAAATTAAGCCTAGCGCGCCTAGAGTCATCATTAATGAGGTGCCACGACCTATGTTCATGGCCATACAAAGCCCTGCCGATACGGCACTAAACATCAAAGTCATGGATAAAAGTAGGTAAGTATTGCGAAGAACTTTATTGGTTTCTATCGCTGAACCGATACCGACTTTTTGATTGTTAAACACTTTATCTTGCATTGTTGATTCTCCTTGGAGGTGGACATATTGCGTATAATTTTGAACGGGTTTTAAATACTCACGAACACACTTTAATCTTAGCACTGATACATCCAATAAGATGACATATCTTGATGAAGGTTCACCGTTGATTGCATTGTCGTAACGACTATGCCTAATAATACTCAATAGTGGCATAAAGGCAAGTGTATCTTTCATACAAAAAACATACAGAGATCAACAGTTTGTGTTGTGAGTAGGTCAAAGCGGCATAAATAATGTTTTTCTTTTGTCATTCCTCTGCGTTTATGAGCATCATAGTGAGAAATACTGATTACTACCATCACGAAACTAGCTATTTTTGTCAAAAATAGGGCACTATTGCTGTTATTCATGGGTCTTATTAGTACGGCCAAGGCTGTTATGGTGGTGCAGGTTTTTTCTCGCATTTATTTTTTTATAAGTTATTGATTAGGTTAAATTTTTACAAAGGTTTGCTATGTATTTTTTTCAGCGTTATTTAATTGTACAGTGGTTCATAAGCGTGCTTTTTGTTTCTATGTTTTCTGCTACCTCAGAAGCGTGGGTCGAGAGCGCAGCTGTTCAGCAACCGCATGTCAGTGTGAGCCTTGTGAGTGAAAAACCGTATTTAGTTGCTGGGGAAAATGCTCGATTTGCGTTAAAAATAGTACCGGATGAAGGTTGGCATACTTATTGGAAAAACCCAGGTGATACTGGCCTTGCAAGCCAACTAAGTTGGCAATTACCCAAAGGTTTTCGGGCCGGTGAGCTCGAGTGGCCAGTGCCTGAACGCATCGATTATCAAGGGGCAACTAATTATGGGTATCACGAAGAAACGTGGTTATTCACCAGTTTATCGATCCCACTAACAATGGATGATGAGCGTCAACTTCCCGTTGAGTTGACACTCAATGCGCTTGCCCAGTGGTTAGTCTGCAAAGAAATTTGTATTCCTGGTAGTGCTGATTTGTTTCTCAACGTGCCAGTTTACCCTCAAGCTTTACGTAAAGATAACGTGCAGTATGCAGAACCGAGTGAGCAACAACAAAGCACGTTTAATGAGCGCAGCCTTCTGTTGCCATCATTAATTCACAGCGCGCAAGCAAGTTATCGCATTGGTGATTTTTTAGAAATCAGTGTGCCGCTTAAGGACTTGCCTTTGATCAGTCATCCGCCGCAGGTTTTTTTAGGTAAGGCCGATGTGATTGATAACAGCAAAAGCCCGGTGGTTGAAGTGGTCGGTGATGACTTATTGATACGCGCCAACATTGATCCATATCTGGAAGCATCCCCTGGTCTGTTACCTGTGCTTCTAACGGGTTTGTCTTCAGGGTCACGCAGTGTTCCCTTGGCGGTTGAGTTCGTTGCTCGCGAAGGAGAGCTATCGTCAGCAGTAAATGCGTTGCCGAACGTGATAAGTGGCAAGCGTCTTAATGCAGTCACTCCCTCCGAACAAACGACAGTGAGCCTTTTGTATGCCTTAGTATTAGCCTTAATGGGGGGCATTATACTCAATGCTATGCCCTGTGTTTTTCCGGTCTTATCGTTAAAAATTCTTAGTTTGGTCGAGTCGGGCAACCATTCATCATTGATTCGTCAACAACATGGCATTGCATACGCTGTTGGTGTGATATCAAGTTTTGTGCTTATTGCCGCAGTATTAATCATTTTACGATTTTTTGGTGAGCAGATTGGTTGGGGTTTTCAGCTGCAGTCACCTTGGTTTGTGGCATTTTTAGTTTATTTGTTATTTATCTTAGGTTTGTCCTTATCCGGTTTTATCGAGTTAGGCGGCTCACTGCAGAATGTTGGGTCGTCTCTAAATGTCGATAATAACCATTGGCGAGGTTCTTTTTTTACGGGGGTATTAGCAACGGTAGTCGCAACACCTTGCACAGCGCCTTTTATGGGTACGGCAATGGGTTTTGCGCTCAGTCAGTCGACCGTGGTGGCGCTAGTCATTTTTGCTGTCATGGGTTTCGGCTTAGCTTTGCCTTTTGTGGTCATCGCTTTTGTCCCAAGATTGGCGGCTTTATTGCCCAAGCCTGGTCAATGGATGGTGACGCTTAAGGAGCTGTTAGCCTTTCCAATATACCTCACTGTCGTGTGGTTATTATGGGTTTTCTCGCGTCAGGCCGGCGATGATGCTTTACCAATCTTGCTGTTAGGTCTCGTGATGTTGACCATGGCTGCTTGGCTTTATCGTCTACAGCAGAAACAAACGAAGAGTTCTTTCCTTTGGTTTTTTATGTTTCTTAGTTTAATTTTGGCTGCAATTGCCGCGGTTTACGCTGGCAGTATTCAACGATCAAAAGTGAACGATATCGGTGTGACAGAGCTTTTCAAACCTAATCACCATGAAACGGTTAATAACACAGCGATAAAACGCATAGGTGAGGCTGAAGTCTTTAACGCTCAGCAATTAGCGACGGCGCTTGCCAATGGTGAAGCCGTTTTCGTTAACATGACCGCCGATTGGTGTATTACCTGTAAGTTGAATGAGCGCATTGCTTTATCAACTGATACCGTCAAAAAGCTGTTTAAGACCGAGTCGGTTCGATATATGAAAGGCGATTGGACCAACAGTGATGCGGCGATTACGGCATATTTAGCTGAGTTCAATCGTAATGGCGTGCCTTTATACGTGTATTATGCGCCTGACACACCTCCCGATGTTCTGCCTCAAATTTTGACAGTAGGCATTATTCGAAATTATATTAAACCTGAGTAGTGTTTCCTAAGCTATTGATAAAAGTAACTTATTTTTTTAATTGATGCATTTAAAAAATAGCGTTTGTTGTTTTTTTAATCAGATGATAGCCTGTGGTTAGTCATTGATCTAGTTTGAGGTAAATGCCGTATAATCTATATAAAGGTGCGTCTTGTTTCTGATGCACTCATGCCCAACAAAAGGTCTAATATGTTCATTTCTTTTATCAGTCGTGTTGTTTTCTGTTCTGTTTGCTTAATTGGTTTTTCAGCATCAAGCCAAGCCGAGACGATTACCTTCAATGTGACCGCCTCCGGTGGCGCTTACTCCATTGATGGTGTCAGTCGCGCAGAATTGCAATTGACGGTGGGTAACACCTATGTGTTTACGGGTTTTCCTAATTTCCATCCACTGCGTTTATCGACAACCTCTAACGGCAGTTGGGGAAGCGGTGTTAACTATCAAAGTAATGTCACTACCACTCCGAGCAGTACCACTATCGTCGTGACAGAGGATACACCAAACTTGTTCTATTATTGTCAAAATCACTCGGGCATGGGATCCTCAATTACCATTTCAGAACCACTAGTTCAACCAACTATATTGAACATATCGACTGTTCCTGGTGCTTACTTGATTGACGGTAATACTAGACAAGAATTAACCCTGCTGCCTGGGAATACTTACACCTTCGACAACATCCCGTCGGGTCATCCACTGCTCCTTTCTACAACACACGATGGCACTCATAATGGAGGCTCGAGTTATACTGAAGGCGTTTTGGTGCAAAATAACTCCCTGACCATCAGTGTGACTGAAAATACTCCACCTTTGTATTACTATTGCGAGTATCACTCTGGAATGGGATCAGCTATAAACATACCCTCCACAGATAACTTAGTAAATTACTCTGTTACTGATGCTGGAGGTGCCTATTACATTGATGGGGCAATACGTGAAGATTTATTTTTTGAAGTCGGAAAAACCTATGTTTTTAATGATTTAGTTTCAAGTCATCCATTGCTTTTATCCACTGTTGACAAGGGGACACATGTGGGTGGTACCGTTTACACCGACAGAGTTACATCAACCGGAGACAGCCTAGCCATCACTATTGGTGAAGATACACCAGACTTATTTTATTTCTGCGAGTACCATGCCAATATGGGTGCCTCAATTAGTATTGTCTCTGAAGACAACGTCCCAATGATGGGGGTAGGAGGCATGCTGGCTTTTGGTTTGTTGTTAACGGCTATCTTCAGGCAGGTTAATCGGCGGATAATATAATCCGCCGAGTTTTTAACTGATGCGCGTTTAGCCACCATAAGCCTTAGCCACTTCTTCTATAAGCGCTTTGATGCGATTGCGCCCGTAGCCTAATAAAGCGGCTTCTTCTGGGTCAGGCTCATAACTCACGGTGGCACCTGGGCCAGCAAACATAATGACATTAGGCAGCATTGGGTGGTCATCGTCTGAAACAGATAATTCCGTTGGATTGCCCACCACGCTGAACCAAATTTCTAAATAGTCCTTCCAGCTGTAATTTTCATCGCCAATTAGATAAGGTTTACCCGACTCCCCTTTGAGTAAAGCCCCTAAAATAGCCTCTGAAACAGACTCAGAACTAATATGGTTAGTACCGCCCTCGGGTGCGAAAATAGGCGCGCCGTCAATGTTGCCTTTAGCGTACTGTACCAATCCGCCAAGATGAGGAATGTCCAGCCCTGGTAAGTGACCTAAAACAAACGGTGCATTCAAGCTGCAGACATTAAAGTGTTCATCACTCATGGCCAAAACAGCGGTATCGGTTAAATGCCGTGAACGCACATAAGCGCACTCATCAATACGGTGCGGCGCTATCGTGGGATAAAAACTGCCGATATACACGCAGCGCTTGATACCAGCGGCTTTAGCAGCGGCGAAGAAGCGGGGAACAGCCTCGGTGTTCGCTTTGGTGTAGAAGTCTTCGGGGGTCACTGATCCATCGTAGGGCAAGTAGCGCACATCGACGGCCGCGGCAAAGACTAAGCTGTCAAAGCCTGCCAGTCTGCCATCAGCACAGTCATCTTCGATATAATTGGTTTCAATAAAGTCAAAGTCACTTAAGGCATTGGCTGTGGGTCGATTGCGCGACATAATAGTCACCGAATGGCCGGCCTGTTTTAAAAAAAGTGCGGCATTACCGCCTACCATGCCGGTTCCACCGACGACTAAAATGTTCATTGCGTGCCTCAATTGGTTAGTTGATGTGTCTGTTAAATTTATGACTGGTCGAGTTTGTTCTTTTTTCGTATAACTAAGACGATAAGTTAGCTAATAATATACATTGGTTATTTGGTAGGTATTGTCGACTGATTCGTCCCATTGATTCAAGTGCGGCTAATTACAATTCTCTTAATAATAGGAAGTCTTTAAATAATGGAAAATTTAACTTTTTTGCTCAGTGGTCTAGTAATCGGCATCATCTTATTCCACACGGCGGTGATTGCGCCAACGGTCTTTAAACGTTTAAGCTTAGATGATGCGGGGTCGTTTTTACGAACAGTGTTTCCAAAGTTCTTTGTTTTTATTAGTGGTGTAAGCTTTCTTAACGTAGCCGTAGCTGGCTTTTTTTCTCAATGGAGCATAGCGGCAGTGGCTGGCATTAGTGGCGTGCTAATGGTCATCGCTTATGGTTTGATTCCCATGACGAATCGCAGTCGTGATGAAGGACAAGAACAGCGCTTTAAGCAATTACATACCGTGAGTGTATTATTGACTGTATCGGTATTGTTAATGAATCTGGCGGTGGTTTTTCTTTAGCTGTGTTGAGCTCTTGATAACCGCAAGTTTTTTTTGCGTGTGGCGAGGCAAGTGACTAAGGCGGCTAACAAGACGGCAAACTGGCTTGGCAGTGTCGGCACGTTGACCAGTTCTGTCGCCTGATTAATTAACACCAAATGATCATCCCACACGATCGGATTTGACCGTGAAGAAACGTTCCTGATTGGCAGGCTATTAAACGGGCTGCCTGCATTGATGATCTCTAAATCAGCGATGGCATCAGCGATGTCCATACCACTCGTAACCGTGCCAAAGACCGTGAAGCCGCCGTTCTGGTTGTTTAGGCTGCCGCTATTGTCTGCTAGATTAATAAACCATTGATTCGTCGCGCTGTCAGGGTCGTTACCTAATTTAGCCATCGCCACGGTGCCGCGCAGATTGGATAAATTAAATTCATTGGGTACTGCTGGATCCGCAGGTACGTATGAGAACTGTTGATTAGAATAGGCAAAGCCACCGGCCTGAATAATAAAGCCGGGCACGCTGCGATGAAAAAAACTGTTGCTGTAGTCGCCGTCGTTAACGTAGTTTAAAAAGTTTTCAACATGGCCGGGGGCGGCCTCAGGATGTAGGGTAATTTCGATCGTTCCGAGATTGGTCTCAATTTCAACAATTGGTTGACTCATGGCCTTAAAGGCACAGAGTAACAGCATCACGGCAAGTACGATTGGCGTAATCTGGAGTGGGTCAGCAGAGCATGCATTTGGTGACATTATAAACCTTTCAACTAATAATCATCTAAATGCTAGCACATACTTGCATTTAGATCAAAAAACAGACAAAAAGAGGCGTCGGTCTTTGTATCATGGCTGTACTTCACGGATGAGAAAGAAGTAACTCAGCGTGTGCTCGCGCCCACGGTGAAATCATCCATCGATGTGAAGTCACGAGAAAGTTAGGGTGATATTTTAGCAGGGCTGAAAAGTAACTTCGTGCTTCAATTCGTGCAATGTGCTGGCCAATGCATTTATGTAAACCAAAGCCAAATGCGAGATGGTCAAAGTTTTTTCGCTCAATGTCAAAGTCATCAGGTTGATTATATTTTTCTGGATCGTGATTGGCCGCGCCAAACAATAAACTGACTTCGTCACCTGCTTTCATTATAACCCCATGTAGTTCAACGTCATTGGCTAAACGTCGGGGAAGTGATTGCGTGGGAGACTCAATGCGAAGCATCTCTTCTATTGCGTTATCCAAAAGCGCAGGGTTATCAATTAAGTGCTGACGTTGCAGGGGAAATTTAGCGAGCAATGCCGTACCGTTTGCGAGCAAGTTAATAGTAGTATCTAGCGCAGCAAAGCCTAAAGTGCGAGCGACCAACTCAACATCGTCTGCAGTAAAAACATTCGCTTTTTCTCGCGCTACTAACCACGACAATAGGTCATGACCAGCGTCCTTACGTTTATAGGCGACGGCTTCATCGACAACGTCAATCATGTCTTGAAATAATGTAGCAGATGGCTGTTGGGGATTATTTGGATCAAGACCAACCATTGGCTCGCCGAGGTCATACCAACGCTGACGAAGATGATTAGGAAACCCCATAAATTCTGACACAATTCGACGGGGCAATTGATGGATAACATCAGTTAATATGTTAATGGTGGTGAAAGATGGATTGAGTGTTTTAAAGAGTGTCTCAACGACACGATCGACTCTGGGCGATAAATTCATAGCTATTTGCTGTGAAAACTCGCTAATGACTTCTTTTCTTATGCGTGTATGTTGAATGCCATCGAGCGCTTGCAACTGAGGCACAAAATCTTGGGATGTGCCGGTGCTTTTAAACCGCTTCGTATCTCTAAGTGCTGCGCGAACGTCATCATATCGCGTTAGCATCCATGTATTACGTCGTTGATCAAAGTAAACTGGCGCATGCGTTCTTAGCGCAGCATAATTCTCGTAAAGGTTATTATGGTAGTCAGTTGAATAAATATCAATAATTGCTTTATTCATACGTCACCTTATGATTTTAATAGTATTAAGTAAATATTAAACCATTGAATGATCCGTCCTCACGCCAGCGGGTAAGGATTTCAAAAAACTCCGTGGTATTGGCTATCGATCCATTCTGAGGATTAGATTGATCGGGGTTGCCTTCGTTATTATAGAAGCCAGGTGTGCATTCAGAAAATATCGCCTGTAACGGGCTCGTCTGCTGTAATATTTTTTCAACCCAATGTTGTTCAGCTTGCTGCTCAACATTGACTTCGTTGAATTGGTTGTTCTTGGCATACTGAATTACATGCGCAATATGCCGCGCTTGCTCATGAAGTGTGTGCGTAAAATTCACTGTTGCTGTTGATTGGTGATTCCCTAAAATAAAACAATTAGGAAAGCCTTTGCTGTGCATGCCAAAAAGACTGACCACGCCGTCTCGCCATTTTTCTGCCAGTTCTTCATTGTTTTGTCCTATGATTTTACATTGAAGGCGCCGGTTAATGTCAGCAAAAAAATCAAAACCAGTAGCAAATACAATGCAATCGACGGGGTAGCTTTTCCCATTAGCAATGATGTTATTATTGTTAATACGCTCAATGCCTTTGCCGTCAGTATCGACTAGGGTGACATTGCTGCGATTATAAGTGTCAAGGTATTCGTCATGAAAGCAAGGCCTTTTGCACCACTGTCGATACCATGGCTTTAACGCTTCAGCGGTTTTTTTATCGTTAACCAATTGATCGACACGCTGACGAATTTCTGACATTTTTTTGAGATCTATTTTTTCGCTGAGAACCTCCATTGCTGCCTCGGAGTCTGGCATTCCGTCTTCTTGTATTTGCTTCATCATCATGTTGACTGTCGATGTCCAGCCATCGTCAACCATGTTTTTATCTACGGCGATACCTGACAGCACGTCATTGAAATTATTGATTCTTTTACGTTGCCAGCCTTCCTCCTGTGCTACTGCCCACTTGTCATCCGTGGGCTTGTTATCCCGTACATCAATAGACGAGGGCGTACGTTGAAAAACATATAGATGCTCGGAATCTTCTGCCAGTTTAGGTATGCACTGAATGGCCGTAGCACCGGTACCAACAACAGCAACGCATTGTTTGTTAAGTTTTTTCATGGTTTCATTTGGACCGCCACCCGTATATCGATAGTCCCAACGACTGGTGTGAAACGCATGGCCTGAAAATGTATTGATGCCAGAAATGTCAGGTAATTTTGGTCGGTGTAATATGCCGCTAGATGTGCAGACATAACGACAATGCATAGTGTCGCCATGATCGGTGCTTACTAACCAACGTTGATTAGTCTCATTCCAGCGCAATTCGGTGACTTGTGTCTGAAAGCATGCTTTTTCATAGACACCGTATTTTTTGGCAATACGTTGACAATGAGCAAATATTTCTGGGCCGCCAGCGTATTTTTCTGAAGGGATATAGCCAAGTTCCTCAAGAAGAGGCATGTAAATATAAGATTCGACATCGCAGCGAGCACCAGGAAAACGGTTCCAGTACCAAGTGCCTCCGACATCACTGCCTTGCTCGATAATGCGAACGTTTGTAATACCCGTCTGATGAAGGCTTGCAGCGGTTAAGAGGCCGCCAAAGCCACCACCAATAATAATTACATCGACTTCATCGTTAATAGGTTGTCGCCTGAAAGAGGGTTCAGCATTAGGGTCATCTATAAATTTTTTGAATTCACCCGTGCCGAAGTTAAACTGGCTCATGCCATCGCTGCGGATACGTTTTGAGCGCTCTCGTTGATATTTTTGACGGGCTGAATTGAGATCCTGATCATTGATAATGCTATTTTTTTCTTCTGTCATTATTTCTGCCTCATGATGATGATAACCATGCATGTTCGCCAGTCATAAAGCCATATAGCCTTACACTGGTTAATTTTTTTCAACGGAGATAAAGTACTGATGCGTTATTATTTTCATCATTCAGTTTATACGCCATTAATATAGTCCTATGAGGCCATAGAACGACTGCGAACTAACCTGCCGGGACGCAAGCCAGTGTCTTGACCATTTGCGCAGGTTATTTGGCCAGCCACCAGTGTGGCGACATAACCGTCTGCAGTTTGCAGAAGGCGTGGTGCGCCAGTGGGCAAATCATTTACTACGACAGGTAAGTGGAGTGATAACTGTGCATGATCAATGACATTAAGATCGGCTTTTTTTCCTTGGGCAATCACGCCGCGGTCAGTTAAACCGTATAATTCAGCAGGTTCTTTCGTGAGCATTCTTACCGCTTTTTCTAATGGCAGTTTTTGCCCGCGCTCTCGATCACGTACCCAGTGTTGAAGCATAAATGTGGTATAACTTGCATCGCAAATAACGTTGACATGCGCACCGCCATCCGCTGCACCTACAATGGTATAAGGGTGAGCCATGAGTTCATAAACAGCATCTAAATCACCGTCAGCATAATTGCCCATATACACATGCAAAAAACCTGGTTGTTCCCCAGCCGCTACTTCACACATGGCGTCATATAATACACCTTCAACTGAATCGTTAGATTCTTCCAACCTCACGGCTAAGCTTTTTGTCGCATCAGGTTCAAAAATCTGATGATCTTTACATGGGAATATAGCTTTTAATGCGTCACTGACCACTTGTGCGCCATTTTTTAATATTGGTGATTGTATTTCTTCATTCAGAATCCGGGTGCGTTGTTCGGGGTCAGTTAATGCAACCAGTCGCTCTTTAATGGGCAGATGACTAATGGCTAAATAACTGGGTCTGTCCATAAAAATATTGAATGTTTCCCAGCTCATTAGCATACCGCCAGGCCTATTGGCGGTTGTAGCAAATAACGTTGCGCCTTCTGCGTTGGCTTGATTAATTTCATCGAGCACTTCCTTCCAGAGACGAGTTTGCACATTATTTTGCGCGATAGTAAATAAAATTGTACAGCCAGTTTCGAGACTTAATTCTTTGTACAGTTTTACCTCATTGCGAAAAGCATCAGGGTTTTCGCCCATTAAGCCCTCGGGCACCACTTGTAGTAAGTTTTGTCCCGCACGTTGCATCGCTTCAATAATAGCAAGAATTTCGTTTTTTTCTGCGAAAGTCCCCGGTACTGACTCACCATTCGTTGATGTGTGCATCGCGATTCGGTTGGTGGAAAAGGCAAATGCACCGGCTTTAATTGCGTCATGCGTTAATCTTGCCATGCTTGCAATCTGACTTTCTGAGGCAGGGCCGTTGAGGTTGTTTGCTCTTCCCAGCACATAAGTGCGTAATGCTCCATGGGGAACTTGCGTCATAATATCGATGGCACGATCTTTTTTTTCTAAAGCGTCAAGGTATTCAGGGAAGCTTTCCCAGTCCCAATCGATTCCATCTGCTAAAGCAGAACCAGGAATATCTTCTACCCCTTCCATTAACGCTATTAAAAAGTCACGTTCACCGGGTTTTGCAGGGGCGAATCCTACCCCGCAATTGCCCATTACAACTGTGGTTACCCCATGATCAGCTGAAGGTGCTAGGCGTGTGTCCCATGTTGCTTGACCATCATAGTGAGTGTGAGGATCGATAAATCCCGGCGTGACAATGCAATGCCTCGCTTCGATAACATTATAATCGTTATCGCACGTAAGTGATCCTGGTGTAGCGATGGTATCGATGACTCCGTCTTTAATTAACAAATCAGCGGTGAAACTTGGGCGACCACTGCCATCGACAATCAAGCCCTCTTTAATAAGGCAGTTATTTGTTTCTCGGTGGAGTTGATTAATTAGAATTTTTTTTTCAATCGTTTTTATCATAACGGCCTCATTGTATTATTTATATTTAACGGCTCGATTGATATTCTACTCTTGAAATTGACGCTTTAATGGCGCCTAAGATGACAATTTGTTATTAAGTCTTTTACCTTCTTAGCGTTATTCTTAATTACGGCGCAGTAATCTTTTTAGCGATTAAACTCAATAGAGGCAACTTTTCAATGAAAAACAGTTTTGATCAATTTTGCATCAATGTCAGTGACCTTGATCGGTCTATTTATTTTTATGAGACAGTCATGGGTTTTAAAATCACCCATCGCATCGAGCAGCCTGGTGGCATGAATGTTACTGAAGTTTTGTTTGAAGGTGATAATGGTTTTCGCCTTCAAATTGCCAGACACCACGACGTTTCTGGTCCGATTGACCATGGTAATGCTTTATGGAAGTTTTATATCAATACGGATGATTGCGAATCGCTTTATGAACGCTGCATGCATGCTGGTATTGAATCCATTTCTGCACCTGTTCGCTTAGAGGGTTGGCCCGTGACAGCTGCATTTGTAGCCGACCCTGATGGTTATCACGTTGAAATTCTTCAGCACCATGCTGAAACACCACCGACCGTATAAAAACCCATTCATGCAAAGGAAGCTTATGCCGTTAAGTCAAACCTTAAACAATAAACGGGTGGTGATCACTGGTGCCAGTATGGGCATTGGAGCGGCTGTTGCTTATCAGTTAGCGGCTGTTGGCGCATCGGTGTTGATCAACAGCAGTGGCAAGCAGTCTGGTTTATTGCAGAGGGTGGCTGAGGACATTCATGCTCGCGGGGGTCATGTTGATTATAGTTATGGCGACGTGTCTGATTGGAATTATGCCGGTGACCTAATTGAGCAATGTGTCGATCGGTATGGAGGCGTTGATGCTGTGATAAACTTAGCTGGCATTGCTGAGCCTGAGCAGAGTAGCTTGTTAACTATTTTGCCAAAGCAGTGGCGGCGAGTCATTGACGTGCATCTTAATGGCACTTTTAATACCTGTCATCATGCCGCGCCCTTAATGGTCAAGCAGGGCCATGGCACGATTATCAACACGGGCAGTCATGCATTTTTAGGCAGTTATGGTGGTACTGCCTACGCTGCGGCTAAGGGTGCTATTAATAGCTTTAGTGTTGCGGTAGCAAAAGATTTGTTTGCCGATAATGTTCGCTGCAATGTGGTTTTACCGGGTGCTAAAACTAGGCTTTCAAGTGGCGAGGTGTTCAAAAGGAATATGCTAAGTTTGCATCAGCGCGGTCTTTTAAACGAACAACGGTTAAAGTCAGCTATGGATGCGGCCCCACCTGAAAATATTGCCCCTATTTACAGTTTTTTAATAAGCGATCGTGCGGATATGATTACAGGGCAGTTGTTAAGTTGTTCAGGAAAGCACTTAGGAGGTTTTGATGCGCCCGCTGAAGAAATCCTGTGTTATCGTGAGTCGCTTGAAGATGGGCCGTGGAGTGAAGACGCTGTTGAAGAGGTTTTTAAGCGTTTTTTTAACTCATGAATAACATGCTAATGCCTCTTATGATGCAAAGCCCACTAGTGGGTTCGGTTTCTTGAGCGGTTTCGATGAGCATAAAATATAAAATGGCGGAGAGGCAGTCCCCCTAACTAATTTCATAACACGTTGAATTCGATGAATATTTTTTATACCTAGCTGCTAATTAACACGCTGTCCCATCATCTGTCCCATCAATTGAATTTGTAAAATTCACATATGGGTTAAAGTGTTCCTTAGTTTGAAATTATTGATTAAATGGACAATAAAATTCTTTTATTTCTCTTTTTTATGAAATCAACAGTATTTTCACGATATAAAATATATTCTTGTATATTTCTAGGAAGAGGGTGTGTAGAGAAGTTGTCATGAGGTAAATGAAACTTGATTGAAGTGAAATCACTGCACACTAAATCTTGAAGTAAAAAGAATTCAACATAACCTTTGAAGTCTTCAAATAGAGAAAAGAAATCTGAATACCTACTTAAAACATCACTCAAAGGGCTTGATGAAGCTTGGTAAAATAACCTTATACATTCTAAAGTTAAGTCAAACCTGTCTTTAATTTTATGATTGCAGCCCCTAGAGGCATTTATAGTCATTTTCTTTGATATTTGTTTTGATGGGAATAAAGTATAGCTGCCAATCGTACTTCCAACACTGAAAAGTGATTCGCTCATGTTTTCAGGTAGATTTTTAATAATTGAGTGCATGCTTTTTGTATTTCGATAAGAATGAGTAATTGCATCACTTCCTAAATAAAACTCACCAAGATGTGAATTATGATAGAGATAAGATTTTGATTTCTTATCGGTCAATTCAAATTTCCCACCTACAGGCAACTCTTTTGACCAAAGATGTTTATGATACTTTTTCAAAGTCGGGCTATGAGAATCAGGGTCTTTGCCAACAGGTGTGTCAGAGTGAAAGTCAAATGTTGTGTCAATTATAGTCATTAATGAGGCTGAACGATTTCAATTGAAATAGGGTGGCTCTCTTGCGATTGTAGCACTTCGATAGAACGCATTTTAGGGTGAATATAGTTCGCTATTGTCTTATGGCAATCTAGTCTCATTGAAGGCTCTAGGGCTTCGTCATTGGCCATCTCTACCATTGCTAGAATGGGGTCATAGTCAGGATATAACGAAGATAAACGCTCTCTGAGAGCCTGCTTATCCCTGTTAGGTGTGCCTTTGGTTCTACCGCCTGTTTTAAAGCCTTTAGCCATCTATAAACCTCATCATTAGACGTTTATTTTACTCTGACTTTAATAAAAAAGCTCCCAAAAAAAAGCCGCAGACTAGCTACGGCTCTTCG
>MDSY01117685.1_pt1 | contig 32711 bp, 50 predicted proteins | sample 811131 | NCBI WGS metagenome assembly MDSY01 (sample SAMN05326643, study PRJNA326480) | marine metagenome | isolation source: seawater | place: Atlantic Ocean: South West | collected 2010 | reverse complement strand
TATACCAATTGAGATTCCATCCTTTCCATATAACCTTACTGCTTATTGTCTTACACCTAAAGGAGCAAAAATTCTTTTAGAAGCATTAGATTTGCAAGATGTTATCCCGGCAGATGATTTTGTTCCATCTTGTTTTGACATACACAATAGGATTTATGAGACTGCATTAAATGTTTTTGCATTGAAACAAGATTCTTGCAATCAACTAGGCAGAGATAGTTGGAGTGGTACTGATATTGAAGAAAGTCCAATATTTAGAAACTTTAAAATTCATGTTCTTACTGCCGGGGATGATAGGAAAAGATGTTCACAACTGAATAGTTCAGCAATGATGTATGGCATTGATATAGTAAATCTAGCTAATAATGTTGAATGGCAAGGGACTGACATGGCAGGTCCGGGTGGTGGTCATAAAGTTAATATGCTAAAAGCATACATAAAAAACTTACCAGAAGATGACATAGTGCTTTTTACTGACGCATTTGATGTATTTTATGGAGATGATATAAACACCATTTATGAAAGGTATGTTGATTTATCACACTCAGTTATATTTGGAGCAGAAATGTATATCTGGCCGGATGAAACACTTGCACCAAGTTTCCCAAAGTCAAAAACTCCATACAGATTTCTTAATAGTGGAACAATTATGGGAAGAGTTAAGGATCTCAATAATATTCTAAGATACAAGAATATTAAGAATGATGATGATGATCAATTGTTTTTCCAAGAGATATTTCTTAAGCAAGGTAAAGAATTTGATATTGGTTTAGATTATGAGGGATATTTGTTTCAAACTCATGATCCAGAAATGGAAGTCATCAATGGTCAACTGAATAATCCAAGAACAAAATGCTGTCCATGTATTTATCATGGCAATGGTGGATCAGAAGCAAAGGCAGTTTTTAATAATCTTTATGATCAAATGTTTCCAAACAAATCACCTTTGTTTATTCCTAATATGAACAAGTTTGAGTTTCTTTCTGATGATATGTTGTTGATAAACTTTATGACTCAAGATCAATGTGAAAGACTTATAGAGTTAGCTGATAAAAATGGTGAATGGGGTAGTCTTAATTATGACAAGTTTCCAGCTCAAGAAATAAGAATGAAAGAACTTGGTTTATGGGATGAACTTGAACAGCATTGGAATACTCATGTTGTTCCTCTTTGTGAACACTATTGGCAACCTCTTCAAATGTATGGACTCCGGGATGGTTTTGTAATGAGATATGCAATGGACACTCAGACAAATCTGAATCTTCACCATGACGCTAGTTTAGTCACCGGATCAGTAAAACTTAATGATGATTATGAGGGAGCAGAATTAGTTTACCCAAGACAAAACATAAGCAATAAAGATATACCTGTTGGCAAATGTATTCTTTTCCCTGGACAAGTGAGTCATGGACATGAGTGTTTACCACTTACCAAGGGAGTCAAATATAGTCTGACAATATGGACTTGCAGATATGTCAATGATACTATTTAGGATTAACAGAGGTTAGAATGGCAGATGTAGACAACAGAGTTTTTAATTGGATAGATGAGGATGGTAAAACCCTCACATACAAAGTTAAAGATTTTGATGATGAACAAATCAAGATATTTAACAACCTAGCCAATATAGAACTCAGAAGAAGAGACTTAGCACAAAAGCAAGAAGAAATATCTATGCTCTACCAGGGATATGCTAGACAGCTATTAGATTTACTTGGGATAGGAAAAGATGGCAAAGATAAAGACAACAACTCCTCTTGAGCAACATGAAGAGATTTGCTCTATAAGATATGAAAATATTGAGGCAAGGTTAGAGTCTGGATCAAAAAGATTTGTTAGATTAGAACAAATGATTTGGGGTTTATATGCCCTCATAATTACTACCCAAATTTTAGGGAGTTTTATATGAGTGGATTAAAAGTCATAACTGAGCCAACTCAAGAGCCACTTTCATTACAAGAAGTCAAAGACTATCTTAGAGTAGAAAATTCTACTGATGAAAGAACAATCAGACCATTGATAGAAACTGCAAGGAGATGGTGTGAGGAGCATACAGGTAGAACATTAGTACAAACCACCTATAGACAATTCTTAGATTCTATATCTGATAATGTACCTTTGAATGAGGGTGTGAGTGTAGGTCCGGATATAAACTACTACAGAAACTATATAACATTAGCAAAGACACCCTTGGCAAGTGTCACCCATGTCAAAACATATAATGATTCAGATGTTGCTACAACTTTCTCAAGTGACAAGTACTATGTTGATAATGCAAGAGAGCCCGGAAGAATTGTTCTCAGAAATGGTGAGACTTTTCCAAGTGCATTGAGAGTAGCAAATGCAATTGAGGTAGAGTTTGTTGCCGGATATTCTACTGTCTCATCTATACCAGAGCCAATCAAAGTAGGTATGTTGCAACATATAGCTTTTTTATATGAACAAAGAGGAGATATGGGAGATTACTTAAATGCAAGAACTTTCCCACCAATGGTCAAGGGATTATATGCTCCCTATGTTGTATTTGGTGGTCTTGGATCAAGCACTCTTCTTTCTATTGGATAATGCCTAAAACCGGTTTTAACATTGGAAACCTTAGATACAAAGTAGACCTACAAGCTCCTACAAGGACTTCTGATGGTGCCGGTGGTTATACAGAAGCATTCAACACCATTGCTCAAATATTTGCTGATATAAGACCTCAGAATGCTTTAGAAAGTTATAGGCAAGGAATGGTACAAGAGAAAGTCACACACAAAATTTTTATAAGATTCAGATCAGATGTTCAAGCAAACTACAAAATACTTTATGACAATAGAACATTTCAAATCAAAGGCATAAAAAATATGAATGAAAGAGATAGATTTTTAGAACTTTTATGTGAAGAGGGAGTGCCACAATAATGCTGATAGGATCTCAAATATGACAAAGAAAACTGATCCAGAAAATGTTGGCTCTGCTGTTATGAATATTCTTAATAAAAGAATACAGAGCCGTGTTAATAATGTAAAAAAGGCAGTCACTAGAGGAACTCTTCTTGTTAGATCAGATGTTATAAAAGCAATAAGTAGTCCCGGTACCGGAAGAACTTATGAGAAGTACAATCCAAGAAGAACACATACAGCTTCAAAAGGTGGTGAAGCACCGGCAACTGATACAGGATTTTTAATCAGTCAAGTTTCTAGCAATGTCAAAGTTGAGGGACAAACTGTCATTGGACAGATTATATCTGCTGCTCCATATTCAAAATTCTTAGAGTTTGGTCATGTTGCTAGAGATGGAAGTTTTGTCCAAGCAAGACCATATATGCAACCATCATTAGAAAAAAATAAAAAGAAAATTAAGGACATTTTTGTTCAAGAGGGAGTCATAAGTAGAAAATGAGTTTTGGACAATTAGAATTACAACAAGCAATATTTACAGCATTGAATAATGACTCAACTCTTACAGATACTTTAGGAGCTACTATTGTTGATGATGTTCCACATGGAACTTCATATCCATTTGTGAAAATTGGAGAAGCAAGATCATCTGACTATTCAACAAAAGATTTTGTTGGTGGTGAAAGTTTAGTGGAATTACACATCTGGTCACAATACAAAGGATCAAAAGAATGCAAACAAATTATGGACAGATTGCATTCTTTACTTCACAATAGTAGTCTAAGTGTTAGTGGATTCAATCTTATTAACATGAGATTTGACTTCTCTGACATTTTGCAAGATTCAGATGGATCAACTAGACATGGAGTCATGCGATTCCGGGCAATAATATTAGGAACTACTTAATTTATTAGGAGTAAGTATGGCAGCACAAAAAGGAGCATTATTATTACTTAAAGTTGGTAATGGTGGATCACCAGAAACTTTTACTACTGTTGCAGGTCTAAGATCAACAAGTATTGCATTGAATGATGAAACTGTTGATGTGACCAACAAAGATAGTGGTGGTAAAAGGACTTTACTAGCAGGTGCAGGAATTAACTCTATTTCTGTTTCTGGCTCTGGAGTCTTTACTGATCAACCATCTGAACTTACAGTAAGAACTAATTTTGCTAGTGGATCATTTGCAAATTATCAAGTGGTCTTACCGGACTTAGGAACTTATGAGGGTGCTTTCCAAATAACTTCACTAGAATATGCTGGTGAATTTAATGGAGAGGTCACATATTCATTGTCCTTAGAGGGTAGTGGCACAATTAGTTTTAGCTAATAGGATTTACAATGAGTTGGCAAAAAGTTGATTTAAAGGTAAACAACAAATCAATCAAAGGTGACTTTAAATGGTTTGATGATGAGGGTGTGGGTGAACTCCACATCCCTTTTGTCAAAGCATTAGGTGAATCTTTAAGTATTGCAAAAAAGCAATACAAGATTCTTTCTTATGAGGTAGATGAGAGAGATGATATTTTAAAAATCAAACTTGCAATGGCAAGTGATAAAGGAGAAAAGTCAAATGACAAATCCATTGAAAGGTCAGATTGAATTTGATTTAGCAGGAAAATCTTACAAAGCAAGATTGACTATAGAAGCAATTATGGGCATTGAAACTGCTCTAAATTCTTCTTTGCTCAAAGTTGCTAGTCAGATGTCTAATGGTGATGTTTCAGTCACCCATCTTATAAATATACTTCATCCAGCACTTAGAGGTGGTGGTAATGATTTATCATTACAAGATGTTATGAAATTAGTAGATAAAGCAGGGATTGTTTCAGCAACAACAGCTGTATCACAAATTCTTGGTAAGACACTCAATCCAAGTGAGGATGATCAAAGCTCAAAAAAGTCAGAACAGGATTAACTGCTGATGATGAGTTGCCCATAGAAAGATTGTTTGAAATCTGTTGTGGGATGATTGGGTGGACTCCGGAGAGTTTCTGGAAGTCATCCTGGATAGAAGTCCAAAATGCTGTAAAAGGATTCGCTGAGTTTAATAGTGATGGGAAACCACCACCATTAGCCAGAGATGAATTTGATGAACTTAGGGAGTTATATCCAGATTAATGCAAGGAACAGTCACAGATAAGTTAATAGTTGAGATAAGAGCAGAAACAGCTCAGCTTCAAAAAGACTTACAAAAGATGAAAGGTCAGCTTGATAAAGCTGAAAAATCATCTAAAGGTCTAAATCTCTCTCTCAAAAATGTTGCAACTGCTCTTGCAGCAGTTGGAGCAGTACAAGCCCTTGGATCAATAGTTCAAACCACCCGGTCTTTTGAAGATTTAAAAGCAACACTAAAAGCATTGACTGGCTCTGTTGAGGGAGCAGAAATATCTTTTGGTATCATTGAGAAGTTTACAGCAACAACAACATTCCAACTTCAAGGTGTGACTCAAGCATTTATCACCTTACTACAAGCTGGTATTACTCCAACTCAAGACGCTTTACAAGACTTTGGTAATCTCGCTGCAGCGTTTGACAAAGACATTTCTGTACTTGCTCAAGCTGTATTTAGAGCAATGACCGGTGAAATGGAAATGCTCAAACAGTTCAATGTTGTTATGAAAGTTGAGGGTGATAAGTTCAAGGCAACATTTAATGGAGTCACAACATCAGTAGATAGAAATGGTATGGCAATTTCTGAATATATCAGAAACATCTCAAGAACAAACTTTCCAACTGCATTAGAAGATAGAGCAAATACTCTTACAGGTGCAATATCAAACTTACAAGACGCATTTGATATGTTTCAATTTAAGATTGGTATGGAGTTCAAACCGGTACTCATTGAGATTGCCAAAGACTTGACAGATTTCTTTAGAGAGTCTGATAGGGGTGCAAAAACTATAGGTAGTACTCTTGCAGGTGCAACAAAAATTCTTGCAGTTGCCCTCAAAAATCTTGATGTAATTATTGGAGCAGTCACCGGTGCTTTAATAGGTATGTTCGCAGCAAATATAATCACCGGTATTGGTGGTCTTATTTCACTTGTTAATAAGCTCAGAACTGCTACTACAGCTCTTGCTATTGCAGAGGGAATCTATCTTGCAATTAAAACCAGAGGTGTTGCATTACTAACAATGGGAGCTCTGACCGGTGCTGTCACAACAGCAGTCATGAGAGAACTAAACAAAGTGACAGAAGAGAATAATGATCTTGGTGAAGATGACATAGCTATAAAACAAGCACAACAAAGAGAAGAAACTAGATTATCACAAATCATGATGAAGAGTTTAGACGCAACCCAACTGCTTACAAAATCAGAAAGGGACATGATTGCAGTCACTCAAGACCTTACTAAAGTCAAAACCAAATTAGAACATAGACTAAATTCTATGTTTGGTTTTGATCTGCAAAATAGAACAAAGGCATTTAATAATCAGTTGGATATTATGAGAAAAATATTTACTGATAGAAAACTTCTTGAAGCACTAAACAATGAGGGTTTTGTAAAACAAGGAATTGTAAAAGAAGTCCCGGCAGATCAACTTGGTTTCTTTATGGACTTCAATAACCAAGACACCATAAATCAACTCAATGCCAACAGAGACATAATGACAAATCTCTTTCTTGATGAGGGATTTGTAGACGCACAAATAATAGCTAGAGAAGTAGAAAAAGATGGTGAAGTAATTGTCAAAGGATTCATCAGAGGTATTGAAGCAGAATCAGCTAGCAATCTTACAGGTGAGGATAGATTTGCTCAGTTCTTAGGATTTAAAGATCATGCAGATATGAGCAGAATTGCTGAACATTTCTTACCAGCAGGGAATATACAAAAAGCAACAAAGCAATTTTTAAGTGCTATTGACAAAGGTATAGGAGATTCTCAGTCATTAGGTTTCTCTGGTGGTGGTGAGTTTGAAACACTTAAATTCTTCTCTATGGATGAAAATATAGAAAGTTTAAAAGCATATAAAAATCTATTGCAAGAAGAGGGATTGTTGCCACCGGGACTTGGAGATGATGTACAAAGTCTAAAACTGTTCCAAACATTCTTAAAAGAAATTGTTGATGAGGGGGAGAGATCCTTACTTGTTCTGTCACCAATGGCAGACGCATTGAAAAAAATTGCAGATGAAGCTAAAAATCCAGTTATAACCTTTGAAGATTTTACAGATGAAATCCTCAACAATAGAACTGAAATGACAAAACTATTTAATGAGATTAATGCAAAATATCCAACTATGTTTGAAAGTGTTGATGATTTTATAGAGCATTCAAAAAATGGAGTGGAGTCACTAAGAGATACTGTAGAGAGTGCTTCTGATATATTCTCTGGAGAGTTGCTCCAAGCAGTTGTATCAGCTACAAACTCATTTACAAATGACTTTGTTAGAGCTCTACTTGATGGTCAAGACGCATTAGAAAGTTTTAAAAGTTTTGCTAAAAATATTGTCAGTCAAATTATTTCAATATTTTTGCAAATGGCAATCATAAATAAAATTATAAATTCTATATTCAACCTCAGTCCTGGGGATGAGGGGTATCAACCAGAACTTAATGTGTTTGGAGAAAGTGCTAGTGGTGGCAGAATGCAAAGAGGTAAACCATATCTTGTAGGTGAAAGAGGTATGGAGTTATTTGTCCCGGATCAAAGTGGAACTATGATGAATAATATGAATACAAAAGGAGCAATGGGTGGAACTCCAATAATAATAAATCAAAGTCTTAACTTCTCAACAGGTGTTCAACAAACAGTAAGAGCAGAGGTTATGTCACTTATGCCACAAATTACAGAAGCAAGTAAGCAAGCTGTCTCAGAGGGTGCAATGAGAGGTGGTAGTTTTAGAAGAAGTCTGAGAGGTACATAATGGCAAGAAGAAAAATAACTATGCCTAACTCACCAAACTTTGTGAGTTCTAATTTTCAACTAATTAGAGTTGTGGGCTCTGGTGCAAGTATCTATACAGGTAAAGATTATACTCAAGATTTTGGTGGAGCATATTGGTCTTTCTCTGGTGCTTTACCACCAATGACAAGAACTCAAGCAAGAAATTGGCAAAGCTTTCTTTTAGATTGTGAGGGACCTAAGAATGTTTTTGAGTTTGCTGATCCAGACGCACTCACAAACCAAGGAACTTTTGATGGTAGTTCTGATCTGCTAACAGAAAAAAGAGTAGACGCCGGGAGTGTGACTTTATCTGCAACTAGGTCTACTTCAAGAATTACTTGCACAACTTCTATTTTTACAAATGCAGTAAATGGAGATTATATTCATATTGCTGGATTCACCAATAATGACAACAATGGTACTTTTAAAATAACAAATAAAGTAAGTGCAACAGTTGTAGAAGTTTCTGCATATCTTACAGATGAAAGCTCAGTCTCAAGCTGTTCTGTTAAACAAAATGTCCAAGGTGCAAATGCTCTTTCACTTAGAGCTAGTGGTAATACAGGAAATGGAACAATATTAAAAGGTGACTATCTTGGTATTAGAGCAAGTGATATATCAAATGCAAATCTAGTTCTTGATCCTGTTCAGTATGTAATGGTGACTGAGAATGCAACAGAAACAGATAATGGAAACTCTGATAAAAATCACTTTTCTGTAAAGGTAATGCCACCACTTAGACAAGACTTAGCTGACTCTAATGCTGTCAAATTTATAAGTCCAAAAGGTCTATTTAGACTTGCAACACCTGTTGTTGAGTGGGACGCCGATAATGTAAGCAGATATGGAGTGAGCATAACAGCAATTGAGGTAGTCTAATGGCAACCAGAAACCTAACAAGTAAACTCCAAACAAGACTTGCTGAACAACATCAACAAGGTATTTTCTTTGCTCTAAAAGCTGAGTTTGATTCTGACACTATAAGACTTTGGAGTGGATTTGAAGATATTAATTTACCAACAGGAAACAGTAATGCCAATGAATCATATATTGGTAGTGGTAATTTAATAAGAATATCTGAGATAAAAGAAACAAGAGAAATACAATCTGATGGTATTTCAATTCAGTTAGCAAGTATAACTCCTCAGATAATGACTATTGCAACTACAGAAAACTATCAGAACAGAGATATTGAATTGAGAATGGGCTTTATGGATGGATCAAATAAAGACTCTGTTGCAGGAACATTTATTATTTTCAGAGGAAGAATGACAAACATCAGTATATTAGATGATCCAACAGCACCTTTTATAGAAGTCCAATGTGAAAACAGATTAGTTGATTTGACAAGACCATCAAATCTTAGATTCACAAATGAATCACAAAAATATGTTGCAGGTAGTACAACAGATACATTCTTTAGATTTGTTAAAAGTATTCAAGACAAAGAAATACTTTGGGGTAGAACTGCAAGCTCTGGTGGTGGTGGTGGAAGTGCCGGTGGTAGAGCTGGTGGTAATGAAAGACATACTATAAGTTTAAGATGATCAAGAAGAAGATAGATTGGGAAGAGAAGCACTTTGAATTTTTGTTGAAACACAAAGATGATAAGTTTGTTTGGGGTAAATGGGATTGTATAAAGTTTGTAAATGCTTATCTAAAAGCTATCACTGGAACTGACATTGTAAAAGGTGCAAAAGGTTTGGATTCTTGGAAAGATGAAAAACAAGCAATGTCATCAATTAAGAATTATGGAAAGACTCTAGCAGGAGCAATCAATAAAGCAGTTGTTGAAAAAGGTATGAAAGAAGTACCAAAGTCAAAATTTAATTTTCTTCAAAAAGGTGATCTAGTTTGTTTTAAAGAAGAAACAGAACTAGCTGGAATTTGTGATGGGTATAACATTATGGGTCCGGGAGAAGATGGCATATCTTTAAAGACAAGTTGCAAGATTGTTAAGGCATGGAGAGTAGATGGCTAAGCATATAAAGAGAGCCATAAAAGCAGCACTTTTCATAGCAGTTGTTTTGTATATGCCCTATGCTGTTTTCAAGTGGATTTCAAAAGACTTATTCTTAACAAGTGTTTTTGCTAGTTTTGCTTCTACATTTCTGCAATCAGTTTTTTCCAAAGGTACTGACGCTGGTAGTCAAAACTTTGGTACTAAATTTGCCAACAGAACATCTCTTGCACCAAGACCAATTGTTTATGGTGAATGCAGAATAGGTGGAACTATAGTTAATATAAAGACTTCTGGGACTGACAATCATAAATTACATTTAGTTATAGCTCTTGCCGGTCACAAACTAAACTCTTTAGAAAGTATAAAAATAGGAGCAGATAATATATCACTAGCTCCTAGTGGTCAGACAGCAACTCTTGGTCAATTTAAAAGAGTGACTCTAGCTAAATTTGTAAATACAGATAATGACAATGCTTTTACAGGGGGATCTCTAATTAGATTTAGATTTGTTGATGGATCACAAACATCAGCAGATTCTCATGTTGTTGGTGCAATGCCTGGTATGTTGAGTAATGACATAGGTATTGATGTTGCTTATATCTATATTGAATGTATCTATGATCAAGAGAAGTTTGGTAGTTTCCCTAATTTTTCTTTTATTGTAAAAGGTAAAGAAGTATTTGATCCAAGAGATGACTCAACTGCTTTCAGCTCAAATCCAGCTCTTTGTATAAGAGATTATCTTTCAAATACTACTTATGGAATGAAAGCAAAAACAGAAGAGTTGAATGATACAACTAATGCAGGTGGTTTTTCATCTGCTGCGAACACTTGTGATCAATCAGTCACAATCAATAATTTAGGCACTCAAGAAACAAGATATACACTCAATGGTTTTACAGATATGGGAGCTCAACCAGAAGATGTTATAAGAAGTATGCTGACTTCATGTGGTGGTAAATTAAGTTATATTGATGGAAAGTTCAATCTTATAGTTGCTTCTGCTCAGACACCATCTCTGACTATTACTGATGATGATATTCTTACACCACCAACATTTACAACAAAAGCAATTACCGGTCAGATGTTCAATTCTGTAAAAGCTATTTTCCCAGATAAGAATAGTGATTATGTAGCTACAGATTGCCCTGTTGAAGAAAGCAGTACATTTCTTGCAGAAGATACACCTACAGGTGAGTCAAGTGCAAACTATAGAAAGATGATGGAAATGCAGTTGCCTTTTACTACTTCACAAACTAGAGCTCAAAGACTGCAAAGAATATTTCTCAGAGAAAGCAGACAAGTTGCTCAAGTAGGTATTACAACCACAATAGGATTTATGAGACTTCAACCGGGAGATTGGGTGTATCTTACAAATAGCAGATTGGGATATACAAATAAAGTTTTTGAAGTTCAAGATACTTCTCTAGTGCCTAATGAAGAGGAAGATACTGTATTTCTAACAACTAAACTTACACTCAGAGAGGCAAGTGCAGATGTCACATCTTTTACATTCAATGAATACTCAACACCAATATCTGATGATGATCCGGGAGACTCAGATGATAGAAGTATATCTGCTCCAAGTGGTTTGAGTGGTACTGTTCAATCCATTATTGATGGACCTACAAATAAAATTAATATCATTGCAAGTTGGACAAATGCTACAAATGACAACATTTCTGGAACTGATGTCCAATATAAATTATCAACTGATTCTGAATACTCATCAATAGGAGTTATGAAAGGTGTCACAAATCTGACTATTGCTAATGTGTCTGACAACAAAACTTATAATCTTAGAGTAAGGCACTTTACACCGGATGGTATCTTTTCTGATTTTAGCTCTGTTGTAAATGTTGCTGTTAGTACAGCAGGGAATCCAGGTGATCCTACCAACTTGTCAGCTACTACAGGAAGAAGAGTTGCTATATTCCTTTCTTGGACAAACCCATCAGATACAAACCTTAGATCAATAAAGGTTTATAGAAAGACAGCAAATACTACACCTACTGATGATACTGATCTTGTAGAAACGCTTACAGGTGAGCCCGGCAAGATAATGAGAGTCAGACAAGGTTATCCAGAGAATCTATCACCAGGCACTAATTACTTTTTTTGGGTAAGAGCAGTCAATCATTTAGGTAATCATTCTGCATTTGTTGGATCAGTCACCGGAAACTTTGGTGAATTTACTGGATCAGATGTTGGTCTAAATAATCTTGGTGACTTAGATAGCACACAAAATACTAAGCTAACTAATATTGAGGAGAATGCAACAGTTGGTGCAAAACTTGGTACAAACCTTAAAGACTCTAGCAACAATTCTTTGGGAGATGAAGATGTAAGAAATAGTGATCTGTCTGTAGACTTTACAGGAGATACTACATTTAGAATCAAAAAAGGAAGTACAGTAATTGACACTCAAGCATTTAATAAAGGCAATGTAGGTCTATCTGATCTTGCAAGTTTAGATTCAGCACAAAACACAAAACTGACAGGCATAGAAGCAAATGCAACAGTAGGTGCAAAACTTGATGACAATTTGGTTGATGAAAATAACAATGATCTTGCAAGCTCTGATGTGGTCACAAACCAAGGAACTTCTAATGATACAAACAATGTAAATTCTGTTGCAAAAGCAGATATTACAAACTCCATTACCGGTGTTCAAACCAATGTTGCAGGTGTAGTTCAGAATCTTGCTAGTGGAACTCAAAGCATAAATGCAGGAGCTCTCAATGCAGGTGAAATAAATACATCTTTGCTAAAATTAAATGAGCTATTTTTACCAACTGAGGGAACATCTGCTAATGGTCAGACAGTTAATTTTGGATCAAGCATGACTTCTGTATCTCTTGGATCAATAGGTACAGGTCCGGGATTCTATATGGGTACTTGTTCAATAGAAATAGATGATGTCCAAAATGATGATATTAGGGGAGCTTCATTGCACATAGACATAAAAGAAAACACTACTATTAAATATACAAAATACTGGCCTATAGGAATAAAAGAGGGCAATCAATATTATGACGCCGGTGATCAGTTTGGAGATAATAATGATTTACCTGTAATGCACTTAGAGTTTGGATTCTTTTATACAGGAACAGGCACACTTAATTTATTTGTAAATGGTGACTCCAATGACTCAGTCACTACTTGCATAGTGAAAATGAGAGCAGTTAAATTTGGTGCTGAAACTGTATCATTTAACACTACAAGTTTTACATCATCAGTAAGTAATGCTACAGCAAGTTCAACTCAAGACTCTGGTACTATAACTGTTAGTGGTTTTACAGGGAGCAAACAAGTAAATCTTAGTGGTAATTCATCTGCCCTGGTGAGTGTGAATGGTGGATCATTTGTTAATGCAGCAAATGTTGGAACAATAACAGCAAACCAAACTTTTGAAATTAGACTAACTGCAAGTGCTACTGCCGGGACAACAAGAAGTGCTACAGTAGAGATTGGTGGTACTTCTGCAACATTTAGTGTGACTACTACCGGAACATATACACCATCCTTTAGTGGTGGTGGTGGTAGTGGTAGTGCCGGTGGTGGTTTTGAAAGTAATACTCAACTGCAATAATTATGACTTATACATTTAGCTATACAATTCTTACACATACATTCATCCAATATAAAGGACAAGATGTAATTACAAATATTGCCTATACAGTAAATGCCTCAAGATCAGATGGCAAAAGTGCAAGTTTTGATCTGTCTTTAAATTTTCCTTATGACTCAGTAGATACAGTTATTCCAAGATCAAGACAAAAATATGATGAGTCAGATAATCTAATAACTGAAAGTGCATATCAAAGTAGAAGTGATTTTACTTCTTATGCAAGTTTAACAATACCAGATGATTTGATAACATGGATTAGAAATCATCATGAGAATGATTCCTTGAACTTACAAGGATTAAAAATATTAACAGATCAAAAAATAGGAGCATAACATGGATGATATGAACAGAGGTAGATTTGCAGGGGATATGGATAGAAATGAAGTAGAGATGGACTTGTCAAAGTTCATGTCAATGATTGAAGAAATATCTCAACTCAAAGATAAAATCAGAGAACTTGAAGATGATGAAAGAGTAAACCCTCATCAAAAATGGATTCACTTAGCAAAGGCAATAGATTCTTGGAGAATATTTCCAAGGATATTTGTTGGTGTTTACATATTTCTTTTATACAAAGTTGTCATGTGGTTTATGGAATTGCCGGACCCAAACATAGAACAGTCTGCTTTAGTATCAATTGTTGTTGGAGCTATGGCAGCAGTATTTGGAATTTATGCAGGTACTTCTGGTCAGAGCAAAAAGTTCAAGGGTGAGGATAACTAATGCAAGATGTTTTGACTCTAATATCTGATGTAGGGTTTCCTATAGCATTGGCAATTATATCTGGATTCTTTATTTTCTTAACAATTAAATACATATTAGAAAGTGTATTGAATCAAGTTGCTGGTATAGAGGGTATTGTGAAAGCATTAGATAATAGAGTGAAAACAATGAATCATGATACCATTAGGGTAGATAATACAATTTGTTCAGTCCTTGGCATTGCCCCGGACCTAGATAGGATAGCAAGAGCAGATGGAAAAAATGACGCCAGAAGAGATTAAAAATAGATGGGGTAGAAAAGGTTTTCTAAACCACACATCTATAAAATCATTTAGAGATCAAGAATTACCAAGCAATGTTTTTGCTTTAGTAATGTTGACTGTTATCTGCTTAGCTAGTTGGTACTTTATAATCAAAGGTTTGATTTGGATAGTCTCTCAAATGCTATAGCAGATTATGGATTTCCAATCATTGCAGTTCTTGGATTGCTTTGGTTTGTATATTTTATATGGAAATTTATAACTGAAAAAATCAAACCCAAACTTGCCGAAACCAATACAATTCTGATAGGATTGATAGATAGAATTAGGGTGTTGGATAATGACCTTATCAGATTACAGCAAAAGCTGAACACTTATAAAAACATAGTGGAATTTGATAATGGTAAAAGCAAAGCAAACAAAAGCTCAAAAAAAAGAACTAGAGCAACAAAAAGATAAACTCATAAAGATCATTGCAGTAATAGGTGTCATACTTGTTATTGGTATTTTTGCACAAAATCTAAAAGCAGATGAGATTGTGCATAAGTTTAAAAGTCCATCCTTTAGTGGTGTCAATACTTCTAGTCATTATTTGACTATAGAGAATCAAGAATTTAATAGAAAAGAATCTATCAAAGCTGACATAAAAGCACTACAAGAACAGCTTGAGAGAGATAAAGAAAACACAACTCTTGCTAGATTCATAAGAAATTTAGAATCAAGAATCTTTGCTCAACTCAGTAGACAGCTTGTGGATAACTTATTTGGTGAAACACCAATGACAAGTGGTACTTTAGAATTGATGGGAAACACCATTGAATACTCAGTATCAGAAGATGGATTATTTATAACATTAATTATTACCACACCAGATGGAGTGGTGACTGAGATAACTTTGCCAATTGGGACATTCACATTTTAAAACCTTATCAATAGGATTACTAATATTACTGCTCCCCGGATGTAGTATCTTTCATGTCATTGAGGACACAAAACAAGAAAGATTCCCAAGCAAAAAACTCAATATAGCTAAAACAAGAACTCTTTATAGTGAAGAATTGTTAAATGTTGAGATCCCAGACATCAAGCCAGTAGTTGGTGTTTACTCTACAGCATTCTCTGATCAAACAGGGCAGAGAAAATCAAACTCTGAATTTGCTTTATTCTCTACTGCTATAACACAACAACCCTCAAGTTTACTTATCCATGCTCTAAAACATACAGCAAATGGTCAGTTCTTTGTTGTTGTAGAAAGACAAAATTTAGACTCACTCACAAAGGAAAGACAGTTGATTAGAAGTACAAGAGATCAACTTGTAAATGCAGATGGAGAAAAAAAAGAACTTATGCCATTACTTTTTGCAGGTGTTTTATTTGATGGTGCTGTTGTTTCTTATGACACAAATATCTTGTCCGGGGGTTTAGGGTCCAGATGGTTAGGGGTAGGAAAATCAGTCAGATATAAAATGGATCAAGTGACTGTAAGTCTAAGGATGATAAGCACTTCTACCGGAGAAATACTATTAGAGACAATGGCAACAAAAACAATTTATAGCTATGGACAATCTGAGGATGTCTTTAGATTCTATGATATGCAGACACAACTTCTTGAGATTGAAGTTGGTAATGCAGAGAATGAGGCAACTACCATTGCTTTACAAAAAGCAATAGAGAGTGCATTATATGAAATCATATCCCAAGGATATGAAAGGAGATTTTGGAAACATGATTAAAAAGACTTTTATGTTTTCATTATTATTAAACAGTCTTGTTGCAGTAGCAACTGATAATGAAATCTATGTTGATCAATCTGGAGCAAACTCTAGTATTGACCTTGAACAACTTGGATCATCAAATATGATTGGTGGTCTGAACTCATCATCTGGCTCATTAGTGGCTTTTGACCTTGATGGTGGAACTATGGTTTTGGACATCAATCAATTAGGTGATTCAAACAAGTTTCTTGGTGATATTTTTGCTGACAATTCAACAGGTTTTTTTGAGTTCAATGGTGACACTAATTTATTCACCATACAAATTGATCCGACAGATACCTATTCTGCTGATAGTTCAAATTGGAATGTGGATGTTTCTGGCAACACAAACACTTTCACATTAAACCAAGGAACTGCTGCATTAGCAGAACAGCTTGACCTTGATTGGCTAGTAAACGGCTCTGGAAATACCATGAGTTTCAATATAGATATTGATGGTGCTACATCTTATGTAGATTTAGATGGAGATGACAATACAATAACCTATGATGGAGATGGTTATGCAGGTGGATATTTCTACTTAGACTCTACAGGAGATGATGGACAGTTTACTATTCAGCAACAATCAACTCTTGCTTTAGATTATCTAAAGATCATTCAGACAGGAAACAATGCGAACATTTGTATTATTCAGTCTGATTCTGGCTCAACTTCCTGTTAATGCAAACCCAATAGGAGATGTTTCAGAATTAAATGGCAATGCCCAAATTGTAAGGGATGAGCCATTTATTGCTGAATTAAAATTACCAATACAACAGAATGATACTGCTATTACAAAGAATGGCAGAATGGGAATTACATTTTTAGATTCATCTCAAGTGTGGTTGACAGAGTATTCAAAACTCTTTATTTCAAAATATGTATATTCCCCGGACCCTAATAAGAGTGAACTAGGTCTAAAGTTTTCTCTAGGTACTGCAAGATTTTTATCTTCAAAACTAAACAATATAAATAAAGCAAATATTAAGATTGAAACACCAACTGCTTTTGTGGGAATAAATGGTACAGATTTCACAATGACAATAAATGAGTTGGGTGAAACTTTGGTAATACTTCTTCCGGATGAGTTTGGACTATCTAGTGGTGAAATAGAAGTAATTACAGGAGCTGGAAGTGTCATACTCAACAGACCTTTTCAAGCAACTACTGTTTCTGTATTTGAAAGCACACCATCTCCACCTGTTCTTTTAGATATAACTTTAGAACTTATTGACAATCTTTTGATTGTGACTCCACCAAAAGAGATTGAGGTAAGTCAAGAGACTCAAGATCAAACAAAAAAAACTGAGATACTTACAGAAGATGATTTAGATTTTGATTTTTTGGCAGAGGACTTTTTGGAAAGTGAGGACTTGAATTTTAGTGAGATTGATTATGACGCCCTTGACATAAATTTTCTTGAGGACTTACTTGATATTATTGATGAGTTAGCTATCTCTGATGATGAGGATGTTTTGGCAGAAGTCTCTGGTGTTAATTTAGTAGGAACAAATTTTGGTCAAGACGCAGAAACACAAATCACCACCTTTATTACAGATAATATAATTACTCTTCAAAGACAAGTATCAGAGTCAACAAGATTAGATTTAGCAGTTGATGGATCATATAGTATTCTTCTATGCCAAGATGGTGTCTGCAATAATGTTAAAATCAATGGTGGTAGCTCTACTGTTATAAAAATTAATCAATCAGATGGGTAATTTAAAGGTACTAGGATCTCTTCTTTTTATATTTAGTGCTATATATTTAGCAAATTTTTCAATGGTTGAGACAATAAAACTTAGAACTTTTGACGCATTTGTAGAGGAACAACAACCATCCGGATATTTCACAACCATATCTATAACAGAAAAAGATATAAGAGAGAGAGGTGGTTTTCCTTTTCCTAGATCAATGTATGCACAAATACAATATGACATTATGAAAAAGGGTGCTATTGGAGTTGGATGGACAATGAACTTCACTTACCCAGATAGATTTGGACAAGATGAAATATTTACTGATTTCATAAAAGATTTACCAACAGTTGTAGCTACATTTGAAAATGATAATGGTCTACAACCCCCACTTACAGGAACAGTAATTCTAGGATATGCAGATGAAGTCCCTGGAGTAAAAGTAGATGGGTATATGCCAAACATTGAGAGCATAAGAGAAAGTTCTTTAGAGGGTTTGGTTTCAGCACCGGTGGATGTGGATAACCTGTTAAGAAGAATACCTTTGTTGTATAAAACTGAGGGTGGTTATACCCCAGCATTTGCCACACAAATCATAAAAAGATTAGCAGAGTCAGATACTTATATTGTCAAACAAAGTGAATATGGCATTGAAGAGATTACTATACAAGGCATTGGACAAATACCAACTGATAACTTGGGTAGAAAATGGATCAGCTATGTAAAGTCTCCTACTACTACTTTGGAAGAAATGGATGTTGAGGGTAAGTTTGTAATCATAGGAGTTTCTGCTCCAGGGATATTACCTCAAACTGCAACACCCAATGGTTTACTTTTTCCTCAAGAAATTCAAACTGCTCTAGCTGAATCTTTGCTTATAAAAAACAGTCCATCAATCCCAGATTATGCTATTGCTGTTGAAATGCTGTTGATAATTATGACTATACTAATGGTTTGGTTTGTACTTCATAGGTTTAATTTAGGTATATCACTAGGTCTATTTACATCAATCATTGCCTTAGAGGGCATTTCTGGAGCTCTAATAATACAAAATGGGACACTTATTGATGTATCTTATGCAATGTTCTCTGGTATTTTTACAGGTGGGACAGCATTTTATTTAAACTATAGAGAACAATATAAACTTAGACAACAAATCAAAAAACAATTTGAAACATATCTTGATCCAAGGCAAGTCAAAAGATTACAAGAAAATCCCAAGTTATTAAGATTAGGTGGAGAAAAAAGATATTGCACTTATCTTTTTACAGATGTCCGGAACTTTACTTCAATGTCAGAAGAATTGTCACCAGAAGAAGTGACAGAAATTATGAACAAATCTCTTGATATGCAAACTGAGTGTATTCTAAAACATGGTGGTCTTATTTCAAACTATATTGGTGACGCTTGTTTTGGTATCTTTGGAGCTCCTTTCCCATTAGAAAATCATGAAGAAAAAGCTGTACTTTGTGCATTAGAAATGAGATCAGAACTTATAAAACTTAATCTAAAATTTGCTGAAAGAGGATTACCACCAATTGAAATTGGTTGTGGGATTCAGTCCGGGTATAGTATTACAGGAAATCATGGAAGCACAAAAAGGTTTTGCTATACATCAATAGGTGATCCTGTAAATACTGCAGCAAGACTAGAGAGTGCTACCAAAGAAGCAAATGCACACATCCTAATTGGAAAGGAAACTGAAAAAGGTTTATCATTTGAATTGACACCTCTTGATCCAATAAAGGTAAAGGGTAAAGAAGAAATGTTGGAAGTATTTACATGGGACTCAGACTCAATCTAATTATTGGTGCAATAGCAATATCTATTATTGGTGGTTGCATTTGGTATATAGATTATTTACAAGATCAGATTGCAACTCTAAAAGGCAATCAAATTACTTTACAAAATGAGATCAAAACCCAAAATGAACAAATCAAAAATATGATTGAACAAAATCAAAAACAAAATAGTTTGATAACTTCTATGGAAAAGGAAAAGAATGAAGCAGAAAGAGAAGTCAATAAATTAAGAGATACTTTTGCAAGGCATGATTTAGATAATCTTGCATTAGCTAAACCAGGACTTATAGAAACAAGAGTAAACAAAGCAACCAAAAGAGTTAAAGATGATCTTATAACTCTGACAAATCCAGATCAGTTTGATGAAGTTGAAACAGATAGTAATTAGTCTAGCAGTATTTTTAGTTGCTAGTTGTAGTATGATTCCAAAATCTGAGCAACCTGTAGAAGTTGTAAGGGTAGCAGAAAGACCACCTATATTTCATCCACCATTACCAAGAGAACTAGCATTAGTTGATGTAGATTTTGAGATCCTAACACCAGAAATTATGGAACAATATCTGAAAGATATTGAAGAGGGTAATGCACCAAGAAAAGCTTATTATGCCCTTACAAGTAAAGAGTATGAGAACTTATCTATGAACATGGCAGAGTTCAAAAGGTATCTAAAAAACATTTTAGCTATAAATAAGTATTACAGAGATTTGGACAAAGATGATGAAGAAGAAGAAGAAAAGTGATACTATCTTGAGATATTCAATATAAACCGGGAGGCAATATGGGATTTATAGGAGATATAGTAGGCATAGTGACTGCAATAGTGACAATCAGTTCAATAGTCGCAGCAATCACACCTACTCCAAAAGATGATGTATGGATTGGCAAACTTTATAAGTTAATTGATCTATGTGCATTAAATATTTTGAAAGCAAAAGATAAATAATTTTATTAAGGGCAGTTGCCCTTTTTTGTTATGGAAAGTCCAGAAAAATATATCTATAGGTTAGAACTCACAAAAGTTATAGATGGAGATACTATCAGAGGAACAATCTCTCTTGGTTATGATATTTATTTGTATAATAAAACCATAAGGGTAAATTCTATTGACACTCCGGAGTCCCGGATCAACACAAAAAAATATCCACATAGAGCAAGAGAAAAAGAGTTAGGACTATTAGCAAAAGAAAAACTTAAAGAATGGTTAGTGGGAGACATTACAATAAAATCCTATGGACCTGATAAATATGGGAGAGTGTTAGCAGATGTTTTTTGCAGTAAAGGAAATATTGTTGATCTGCTCAAAGCACATAATCCACCTTTGGCAGTTGATTATGATGGTGGAACAAAAACAAAAATATGGGAATGAAGTTATGAATATTTCAGAAGAGGGAAAAGCATTAATAAAAAAATTTGAGGGTTGCAGACTAGAAGCTTATAAATGTTCAGCAGGAGTTTGGACAAATGGATGGGGTGCGACCAAAGATGTAAAAGAGGGAGATGTCTGGTCTCAATCTTATGCTGATGAAAGATTTGATGGAGACATTGTTGAGTATGAGAATTACATAAATGATATGGTGTCAGTACCATTAAATCAAAGTCAGTTTGACGCATTGTGTTCTTGGGTTTACAACCTAGGTCCGGCAAATTTAAAATCATCCACAATGCTCAAAGTTTTGAATGAGGGCAAGTATGATCTTGTACCATCAGAAATGAGGAAGTGGTGTAAAGCAGGGGGTAAAGTTTTAGAGGGATTACAAAGACGCAGACTTGCAGAAAGTATGCTCTTTGAATCTAATGGAGATTGGCATACAGTTTAATGGCATTAAGTAAAACTCAAAATAAAAGATTGGGTGCATTATTATCAGTAATGTTTAATGAAGAAGTGCCATCAGAAGTAGTCAATGAATTAATCAAGTTAGAGTTTTTAGAAGTTGTTGGAAATGATTTTAAGATTACAGAAAAAGGACTTGATGAAAAGAATAGACTTACTACTTTGGCAGGACTAAATATAATGTATAAATCTGAGAAGAAAGGTAGTGTGACAAATGGCAATTAGGATAGGATAGGATTGCCACACCACCCCTCAAACTAATGTATTATTTTTCTTGATCTTTTAGGAAATAAATCTTTTAGTTTGTCAAACATATATCTCATTGCTTCCAATTCTAGTGGTGGTAAATCTCCACCCAAAAATAGTGTTTGCAATTCTCTATGAGCAATACAGTATCTCATAAATCTAGCAAAGTTATCATCATCAGATACATCTAAATCATAGACAAATTCTAAATGATCTTGATTCTTTATTGACATCTAATGTTTGTCCCCAGAGTTTTCCCAATCCAATCCAAGTTCTTTTGACAAACCTATGTCACTTCTCTCAGAAACAAAGCTATCTATACCTTTTTCTCTTTTTCTATTACAAGACTCAAGAGCAGTAAAGTTATCTTTGTATCTACACACCCATCTATATCCTTTGAAATGTGGACACATTATATAAACATAGTACATTTTTATCCCCCTATAAAACTTCTATGAGTCTCATAACTTCATACCTTGAGTTATGAATATCAACATATTTTAAAAAGTAAGTTTCTCCCTCATTGCCGGGAGCATAAGCAAGTATTTTGACAGACCTTTTGCCATAACATTTATCTGCTTCGTGGTAATCCTTATTCTCATCAGAGATACTCCAATCATATTCCCATTCTCTAGGATATATACCAAGGTCTTTATTGGCATATCTCAATGCTTCTTTCTTTGATGTAAAGCAAAAGCTATCATTATATAGACCACCAGATATTACATAAAATTTCATTAGGACCTCTCATAGGGTTTTGAATGATAACCCCATTTGAACTCTTTGAAATAATCAACTTTCAAAGATTCATTGATTCCCTCTTCTTGTAAAGATGGAAATAAATCTATACCTGTTTCTTTATGGATCAACTGCAAGTCACCAATAGATAGATGTTCCCATATCTCAAGTTCAAACATTGGATGGTGCATTGAGGTCACAAAACCATGTCCGGGAGTCTGAAACTCTACCATTTCATGCTCACCCTCATAGTAATCAAAGTCATTGTAAACAAGAACAGGTGTACCTGTTTCTTCATGGTTTATATTTATACTAGAGTCAGTATGTTCCCATACCTTGTATTCTTGTTGTCTGACTTTGCAATCTACAAGTTTTTCTATACCAACTAGCACTTCAATTCTGTAAGAACAGGCACCAGAGTTAAAGACATCAGATAAGACTGCATAAGTTCTTCTAATGCCATTATAGGTTTCTTTATAAAAGAACTTAGGATAAAAGTCATACTCAATCTTAGTTCCCTCTTCCCCAGACTTATGTTGTTCAAGGGTTTTATGCTCATAATATTTTTTCATTTTTTCTCCTTTCAGTTTATAAGTTAATTATGATTCAAATTTCCAACCTAGAATCTCACAAAGCTTTTCATAAGATTCTTGTCCACTTGATGACATTCTTTGGTGTTCCCAACCCAAGTCATCTACCAAGTCTTTGATCTTATCAAATCTTTCATAGAATCTATTTATTACTTTTAGTTCTTTTTCTGTAATTTTCATTTTATCTCCTTTCATTTAAAAAATTAATATTACATTAAGAATATTAATCCAAATTGGATTCAAAGTCAACAACATCTTGTATTCCAAAACTTGTAGATTCTTTTGTAATTTCTACATTAGATTCAAAGTCTGTAAAAAGAGTGCCATTTTGTTGCCATCTTTTTTCTATAAGTTTTGCATAATCTTCATTGAGTTCTATAAGAATGCTATTTCTTAAATTGTTTGCTGCGACAATACCTGTAGTTCCGGACCCAGCAAATGGATCAAGGACAGTTCCATCCGGGGGACATCCGGCAAGAATACAAGGTGCAATCAAGTCTGGTGGATAAACTGCAAAATGAGCTTCTGAATATGGTTTTGCAGAAACATTCCAAACATCTCTTTTACTTCTTTTACCATCAAACTCTTTTATTTCTTTTGTATGTGGATTTTCTCTATTAGTAAAAAACTTTCCACTCTCATGTTTTTCTCCACCCATAAGTTCATATTGGTATCTTCTTTTTGAATTTTCATAATCTACAGAATCTTCTCTTATTGATTCATGATCAAAATAATACTGAGGACTTTTGCTGAATAGGAATATATATTCATGAGATTTAGTACATCTATCCTTTACACTTTCCGGTAGAGGGTTTGGTTTTGCCCAAATGATGTCTTGCCTTAGATATAGTCCAACTTTGTCTCTGAGGGCAAATGCTAACATCCAGGGGACACCTATAAGGTCTTTATTCTTTAGACCTTTGACTTTACTAGCATAGGTATCACCAATATTGATCCATAAAGTACCATCCTTTTTAAGAACTCTTTTGCATTCAGTAAATATTTCACAAAGATTATCTATAAAATCTTGAGGTGTAGCTTCTAAACCTATCTGATGATCAACTCTTTTTGCACCACATTTCTCACAAATGTCTTTATAAAATGCTTGAGGTTTCTCATTTGATGAGCTAATTTTATGGATATTTAGGATCTCACCCGGTTTATGATCACAATCCGGATCACCACCAACCCAGGATCCAGTGTCATAATCTCTTAAATTAAAATATGGTGGTGAGGTGACAACACAATTTACTGATTCATCATCTAAGGTTTTAAGTTGATCTAAGGCATTACCAATCAACAGTTTTATATTACCACTCATTTTTTCTTTGTTCTCTTCAATCCTTTTATGTAATTTTCTCTGCCATGTTTATTAATATATTTTTGCTTTTCATCAACCATGATAGCCGAAGCATAAGCAAATAGGCCAGTAAGGATTACAAAGACTACACCTATAAAATTCTCTACTATTTCCATTGGTTGCCCTCATACCAACCAACTAAACTTAATCTTTCTCCTTTGGTGACAGGTGTGATTTGATGATATAGAAAACTAGGGAAAACAATTAGTGATCCTAAGTTCTTAGTTTCTGGTGGTAATTGTGGAATGTCTTTACCAAATATAAAGTCACCACCCTCATATTCTTTTGGATCAGTAAGCTGAACTGTAATTGATAGTTTTCTAGTTGTTGGAACACCTCTTAGTTTGCAATCCATGTGTTCTTTGTAATATTCAGATGTTTTATATTTGGCAATCTGAAACTCTGATATGCCAGAAATATCAAAACCAAAACACTCCCTATTGGCAAGATTCACTAGGGGGGTTAGTATTTTATATAAATCTCCCCAACCAGGAGTGTTGTAGCCAAAACCTACAATACTAGACTTTCTAATAAAGTCTACTTGTCTCTCATCTCCAAAACCCACTTTGCCTTTGTGTGGATTTACATACATATCTTTTATATCATTTATTTGTTTTTTATCTAATGCACTATCAAGTGCAAACCACCAATCATTCATTTTTTTCTCCTAGTCCAGGGGTTATCATATCTTCTTCAAACATATCAAAAATAGATGTCTGCTTGTAAATAGTGACAGGGTCTAAAGGTGTAGGATTGTCTATTAGGTTTTCATATAGAAATTCAATTACAGGTACACACCAGCCATTTCCACATTGTCTGTACCTCTGAGTATTACTTTCCATAGAAGTGTAATCATCCGGGAGTCCCTGGAGTCTTTCACATTCTTTTGGAGTAAGCCGTCTCCACCTTAATTTATTTTCTACTGTTTCTGTTATTTGATGTTCATTGTTTAGGTTAGGTGTCAGAGTTCCTATTTTTCCATCATCTCTTGGTACAAGTTCTTTGTCTCTAAAGTCTGTATAATCTTTACCTGTTTTCTGTCTCATTTCTTTTCTTTTCTTTTTGGCATTTTCTGTTCTGACTTCTTTATAACTTTGGACTTCTTCTATCCCAACTATTGAACTTTTTGAAACTGTTGTAAGTGCATTTGATTTTTCATCAGACCTTGGCTCAAGCATTTGTGTTGTCTCTCCGGCAACTGATCCATGATGATCTTTTCTTCTACCCTTTTCATCATAAGCTCTACCAACTACTTGACCACCTATTGCTTTTGTAATCTTTGTTTCTTGTATTGTTTCATCTTGAACAGGAACTTTTGGCTCTAAATTGCCACCACCCATACTTGTTAAAGTTGGTGCTTTACCATTTGGATCATAGATTCTTTTTTGATGATCATGACCATTTATGTCTGCTTCTCCTATCTGCTTTATACCGGCAGGTATCAAAGTTCTTTCATGCCTTTCTGATGAATGATGAGGACTTCCCGGATGTGCATTTCCATAAGTAGCAGTCACACACCATGCTTTACCATCTGGTGTGGTCATTGAATCAAGTCCCTCTGCAAAAATATTCTCTTCTATATATGCTCCATCAGTAGGCAGATGATGATAACCAGCAATCAAAGTTCCAATCTTTTCACTATCTTTAGTAAAAAACTCTTGTCCTCTTTCTGACATTTTAATCCTTTTGTAAGTCTTTTCTGATATATCAAAATTGATGTCTGCATTTGGCTCTAAAATATCTTTGAGCAAAATACCTTTGTCTTTTGGTTGTTTTTCTTTCAAGGGTATATTTGTCCAATAGAGTCTTTTTCTTGATTGTGCTGAAACTAAAGAAGCATTTATTTTGTGTGGGTATTGGAAAAGATGTTCTGTTATAACTTGTTCAAACTCTTGTTTCATTGGTACATTCTCTAACATCCAATATTTAGGTTTTAACTCTTGAACTAATCTGACAAATTCAAAGAATAGTTTTGACCTTGGATCATCAAAAGCAAGTTGATCTCCGGCAAAACTGAATCCTTGACATGGCGAGCCACCATGTAGAAGAGTGATCTCTTCATCAAAATCTTCTGCCTTGATGTCACAAACATCTCCTAGTTGTATTGTATTTGGATAATTATGTTGTGTGACTTGAATGGCAAATTTATCAATCTCAGAAGCATAATATTTATCTGGTTTGATACCAATATTATTAAGTGCCACTTGACCACATGAAACCCCATCAAATAATGATAGAACAACAAATGGTTTCTTTTTACTCATTTTTGAATTGTGGATTTATCACCAAGAACTCTGCATAACTTCTTGCCTTTGTTGTATATAGTTCCATTACTTCTTCAAAACATGGGTGGTCATCATTAGAAGCATAAGGCATTTTGTTTATTTCAGCAATTCTTTGATCCACCCAATCAAAAGGGGAGATCATCTTCTGGGTTTTCTCTTTCATATATTGTTTGTTCATAGAGTTGTTTTGCTTTATTTTTTCCATAATCTTCATCCTCAAAATAATGTTTAAAAAACTTTTTTTCATTTCCAAACTTTGTATGTAGTTCTGCATGATGTTCATAGCAAAGTGGTATTACATTATCATCTCCACTCCGGAGAGATAAACCTCTGGGTCCAGAGTGGGGTTGTAGCAAGTGGTGACATTGAACAGGTGTTTTTTTGCACACCACACATCTCATACTTGCTACTATCATTAGATGTTCCCTATCTTCAACCCTCTTTACCACTACCAAGGAATCTCATCATCATTGCTTTTTGATGATACATTTTCATCATTGTCTATGACTTTGCTGATGGTGACATCTAAAGCTTTACCACTAAACTCACCATCCTCTACATACCAAGCAGCATATTTGAGTTCCTCACCATCTATAGTTATAGGTCCGGATTGATCTGTACCATCAGTTCCGGGTATCTTTTCATTGTCATATATAAGACCAAGAGACAGACAAAGTTCTAACTTCTTTTCTTTTGTTTGCTCATTCTCAAACTGTATGACTTTGATGTAATGTTTATCACCTGTTTTGTCATAAATATTTCTACCTTTTTCATCTTTTACAGGTTTACCATTTTCATCTTTTCTTACAGAAACTTCTTGTATGTTCCCGGACCTAAGAACTTTACAGTTTGATTCTGTAAATATTCTCCCTTTCATTTTTGGTATAAAAGTTTTTTTATTCATCATTACTCCTTAATAATTTATATTCATAACCTCTTCTACCATATTGATCAATATTAAGAGGTCTTTTGATTACAATCTCCCCTGTTGTGGGCAAACCATATCTTTTTCTATTCTCTGAGTCCCTCAGAGCTCTTCTCTGGGCATTTATGGAACTTTCTGAATAGAAACCCCACCTTTTATTAATTGCCCTCTGTAAGTCCCAATCTGTCCACCATGTCCCATCAGACATGGTGATCAGTACATATTCCATAAGATTCTTAGGTTTTGCTTTCACTAGAAACTCCTACAATATCTTCTACCCACACATCATGGTAGTGAGCAACAACTTTATTCAAGACTGTATGTTCTTGACCTTGAGCATTCTCTAATGCAGTTCTAATGGTATCTTTATTCATTCTAAAGAAGTCTTTATGTTCTTCTTGAATGTCTTTTTTAGCAACTCCTAGATGTGTTTTAAGTTCTTTGACTAACTCAACTTCACCTACATAAATTCCGAGATCCTCACCCTCTACAGAAACTAAAGAATATTTATTAGATATGACTCCCATTTCTGACTTATCTTTTTGCTTATCTGGTAAATCTTCACCATATACAGAAGAATCTTTCATGCTAAAAATATGATGTCCAAGTCCAAACATAGCTATACACTTAACTAAACATCTCATCCTTGCGTCTGATATTTGTCTAGTTGTTGGATTCTTGATACTGTTATTGTTGAAGTCCATAGGTGGCAACCACATATACCTTTCAAGATTTCCAATTCTTACTATGCAATGTACCATTACAGTACCATTGTCATTTATAGTTTCCGGAAGAAACTCATATTGTGCTTGAGGATAGACTTTCATAAGTTCTAACCATGCCACACCCCAACTTAGATAAGTGAAATTACCCTTTTTATCTGTATAGTCAGATACATCAATTTGAGTAAGTGTATTCCACACTTCTTTATAAGTTAATTCATTCATTTTATTTTACTCCTTTTAAAATGGACAAAACCTCTTTGTCATCTTTCAACTCTGAAAATCTAAAATTATCAAAGTCTGGGACAAACAAAGAAGTCATGTCTTGAATATCATCTGATATTGAGAGCAGTTTCTTTATTGCTAAAGCACCCCTCTCTAGTTCATCTAAACTTGCTTTTACATTAGCTACTTCAAGGGACACAACATCTGATTTAGATTTATTGCATACAATGTAGTCTGCTAATGGAAGCATTCCAGTGCAATGCCCATAAAGAGCAAGTTGCCTTGAAACAGAATTTGATAGTGCTGATACAGACCTACCAGAAGTCTTAATATCCCTCACTACCCCATCCTTTTCATATTTGAGATCAATATATCCAATAATAGGTATTGGCAATCCTTTCATCTCATACATGACTTTTTCTTGATAAGAGTCTGCTTGATCAAAATTTTTGTAATGATCTATTGCTGTTTTTATATATCTAGGCAACAACTCTCTTTCAATCTTAAACTTTTCTACCGGGATTCTTTCAAAGATAGTATTCTCATCTGCTTTCTTATCTTTTTCTTTGATCTTCTGACTTGCTAAATAGACATCATCATCAAACTGTTTTAGACCTTGAGTCTGGACCTGAGTAATACTCTTGGGTTTAAATTCTTCATGATGTAAACCAAAATAACTACCTACTGCTTTATCTACTGCATTACCTCTCCACATTGCTGGTGATCCAAGGGATTGTATTTTCATTATGTATCTTATGATCCAGAGAAGTGGACTAGCTATATATAGATTTATAGAACTTGGAGAGAGGTGTTCTATACCCCATCTTTTAAAAATATCATCATTCATTTTATTTCCTCATTTTAAAAATTCAGTTGAAGTGTAAATCCTAACATAGTAGAATCCATATTGGAATAAATTAATCAATATTGGACTCAAAAATATGAAACTAAGACAATATCTAAAAGAAAATGATCTATCACAAAGAGAGTTTGTAAAAGTTGTTTTGAAAAAAGCAGACAAACTTATACCACAAACAACTCTGTCTAAATATATTCTTGAAACAAGAATACCTACAAAAGCAAACATGAAAGCAATCACCATAGCTACAGATCAAGAAGTTCAACCAAATGATTTTTATTCAGACTAATCATTGTAGATATTTATGTAGTCATCAATAGGATATGTTTTTGCAACAAATCTTCTGTTAGACATATCATATTCCAAAACTGCTTCACCAATCTTTCCATATAAATCTTGTTCTCTGATTTTTCTGGTGATTAGTTTTGTTTCTTTCTCTTCAATATCTCTATAAACAGTCAAGATCACATCTGATAAGTTTGACCAATGTGCTGATCCGGATATTGAATATGAATCTGGGATAGCATACTTGCCATCCTTTTCTCTTACCATTTTTGTTGGATGGGCAACTACCCAAAAGCAAATAGAATGCAATCTAGTAAATCTTTTACATTTAGAAACAAAGTCTCTTATCCATTCATCTTCCCTTTGATTTTGCCCTCTGACTGCACTTATCTCATTAAATGGGTCCAGAACTACCCCCTTGCAACCAAACTTGTATATGGCAGATTTAGAGATGTCTAAGAGCAAATCTATACTTGGTACTTCATCATGAGTTTCCATAAAAAAGAAATGTTTGTTGATCCATTTCATCCCTTTCTCTAATTCTTCTTTTGTCATTCTATTTGAGAAACCCTCTTCAAAAGATTTCTGCAAATACATTTGCACCATTCTTCTGATGTGCATACTTGTTTTGTGTTCTGGAGAAAACATTACAAATTTCCATCCATGATTTTCAGCCAACAATATTAGTATCTGATCAAGCAATAAACTCTTGCCATGATTAGGAATACCTGTCACCACACTAAAAGTTCCCGGCATTACTTGATAAATATCATCTACATTCTCAAGTCCAATCCTTATAGGTTTCTCAAAGTTGCCATCATATAAATCTAAGACTTCATCATAGTAATCTCTGACTGTATATAATCCATCTACAGGATATGGTTGGCTATCTTTTAGGATCTCATTTAAAACTTCTCTACCATGTTTCATCAAAACATCATTTGCGTCTTTGCAATCTTTTGGAGTTTCTACATACCAACATTTGTCTTTACCAAATCTATGTACTAACTCTTTATGTAATGCTTTTCCCGGATCATCTGTATCTGTAAAAATTATTACTTTCTTTGCAGCAAGTGGACAGTTCTGCAAAGGTGCAAATCTTTTATCTCTCTCATCTCCTTTAAATTCTTTAGGAGCTCCCCCAGGGAGAGATGTTGCATTTGTATAACCTATTTCCCACAAAGCACAAACATCCATTTCACCCTCAACAAAAATAATCTCATCTTGATCATAGATATTGTTGTAGTTATAAAGCATAGGTTTTGTTCCGGGAGTCTGTACAAAAGTTTTGTTATGACCTCTATATTTTATATTTGCAACTGATCCATCTGCCTCAAAGTATTGAAAGGCAATCATCTTTTTATCTGATTTTATTCCAATGTTATTGACTGTCTCATTTGATATTCCTCTATCATTGAAGAATTTATACATTTCAGTACTTGGATTCTTTTCAACTATTGGTGGTTTGTAATAGCTTTTTTTTGCCGGTTTGTTATAGAACTTAGCACCATAGTTTTCTTTATGACCACCGGACCACTCACAATGATGACATTTCCAAAGAACAGTACCACCATCAATACTTACTGATAATGGATTGTCTTTTGGATTATGTGGTGGTTGACATTGTGGACATTTGACTTTCTGATTTCCATCAGATGTGTGTTTTACTTTGATATTGTTGTCAGACAATATCTTATATATATCATTCATTTTTATCTCCTAGGGTTTATCCCCAAAGTTTACTTAAATTCATTTTTCCCTTTTCATTTGACTCTTGTTCTAATTCATCTCTAAATCTTTCTTGATTCAACCATGTACTTGCATGGGGTATAAATTTTTGTTCTGTTTTATTTTGTTCCCAAATCTTTTTATGTTTCAAAAGACCTTTCATTATTTCTTCATGATTGGATTCTGTACTTGAACATAGTTGCACATATTTTTTCAAAGCTTGTTTCTTTCCAATCTTCCTTGGATATGCAACCCAAAACTTATGATCAAAGTCTTTGAGTATTTCTCCATACATCTTTAGTCTTTGTTTATCTTTCTTATTATCTTTATTATTGGGGGACATAGACTTCCGGGGTGTCTGGACTTCCACTTCCAAAGGGGTGTGGACATCAGAGTCCATACTCACATAATACCTGTTTGAAGTCCCTAATCTTTGTTCTATGGAAATGTATTTCTTTTCTGCTAACCAACTTAATGATCTTCTGATTTGTCTGTCTGAAACACCACACATCTCAGCAAGATAACCTTGAGATGGATAGCAACTATTCCTTTCATCAGCATATTCACAAAGGATAATGAGAACAAGTTTTGTAAGTGGAGTGTTGCACTTGATCTCTCTACCCCATGCAACTGCTTTAAAACCCATTATAGGATTCTCACATAACCTGTTGGCTCAACCATACAAAGATAATTACCCCAACAATCCTTAAGAATCCAATTCCCTTGTTCAATGTAAGAATTTTCTCTGTATGGATATTCAACATTACTCATCCCATAAATGTCATACATAAAACACTTATATTTATATTGAGCATTAGCAAAAGTTAAGTCTGTAGTTTTACTCATTTGATGTACCTCATTTAAAACAATTCATAAACATTCAACCCCATAATGGATTCAAGGTCAAGATGTAATTTGAAAATAATCTCTGTTTCTTTATACTGACAACTTATTAACAAGAATTACCAAACCTATGCAAAAACATACCAACAAAAAACCTAAATACAAAAAAATCACCAAGACTTTGAGTGACCAAATGTGTGAAGAGTTTGTGCATGGAACAGTTGATAGTAAAGGGATTAGGACTTTATCTAGTTTGAGATCCTTAGCAGTAGCTCATGGAGTGTCAGAAAATACTTTGTATAAGTTGGCAAAAAGAGAAATGTGGCAACAGAAGAGGGAGAACTTTCAGCAAGAACTAGAGAAAGAATTAGACCAAATCCGGATTCAAGAGTTTGTTCAAGCAAGTAAAGAGTTTGACTCAAAGTCACTTGAGATTGCTGTAAAACTATTGCAGAGAGTTGGCAAAACAAT
>MDSY01135706.1_pt1 | contig 32712 bp, 25 predicted proteins | sample 811131 | NCBI WGS metagenome assembly MDSY01 (sample SAMN05326643, study PRJNA326480) | marine metagenome | isolation source: seawater | place: Atlantic Ocean: South West | collected 2010 | reverse complement strand
TGACGGGAGTTGTTCGGCATGGACGACAAGCGCCCGCCAGTCAAGCTGATCGGCGGCGGCATATGTAGCAAGACGGCTCCAGGCGTTGGCGCAGTCGAGCAGGACGTCGGCGGCACGGGCAAAGGATCGATCGCCCGTGAGGCGGGCAACCTCGGCGCAGAATTCCGCTTCGAGGCGGCGGAACAAGCCACCGCCTGTGCCGGCTTTCTCGACGAAGACCGGTAAGACCCTTAGCGATGCGTTAAGCTGGTCATCAGTCAGTCTATCTCCCCAGGTGGCCAGATCGTCGACGAAGATATTGACGCCCTTCAGGCCGGAGGCGACCACACCATCGGCGGGCAGGTCCGCCGGATCGAACAGCGTCGCATCCGTGCCGCGCATATTGCGCGCCGCGCTTGCCGCTGCATCGCGCGCCACCGGCAGTAGCTCAGGCAGCCGATCAGGAAAGCGTATCGGGTAAGTCGCGTGGCGATTGGGATCGGGAAAGCCATGGGAGGCACGAGCTCGCGCCAGAGCTTTTAGGGGGACTTCCTGCACCTCCTCGCGATCGTTGTCCACCACCCGGGCGACGCCGCGCCTCTCGTCGTAGCCGATGACGACGATGTCATGACGGGTGTTGGATAAACGTACCCTGAGATACGGCAGCTCGGCGATGTCAGCCCAGATCATCACGGGACGGCCGGCGTCGATTTCGTCGGCGACCCAGCGCCAACCCTCGTCGGGATCGTCGGTTTGGCGACGCTCGGTTTTAATGCCGAGGCGGTGGCAGAAGTCGAGCTCCATGTCACCGTTGCGCCCTACCAGGTAGATGGGAGGCGTGAGCTCGGATACTCTCATATACATAAAGGACAACCCGCCGCCGAGGCCGAACACGAGCCCCTCGCCCGGCGGCCCGTCCCAGCCAAGCCCGGCCCATTCCAACAGGTCGCGCAGTGCGCCCGAGCCGCAGTGCCCACCCATCCGGTGGGGATAGTTGGAGATTTGCACGCATTTCATTCCACTACTCCAGCTGTGTTCAAAGACCTGAGCCAACGCCGGTTGGCATACCGCGAGCTCACTCCGCCGACGAGGCGCGGATTGAGGCCTTTTTTAACCACCAACCTCTGGCAACGAATAGTCCTTGAACTGCTCGCGCAATTTGGCCTTCTGTAGCTTGCCGGTCGCCCCGTGCGGCAGTTCGTCGACGAATACCACGTCATCCGGCAGCCACCATTTCGCGACCCGCTGGCTCAGATAGTCGATCACGCCCTGCTTGCCGAGCTGGCTGTCCGGCTCGCGCACCACCACCAGAAGCGGCCGCTCGTCCCATTTCGGATGATGCACCGCTATGACCGCTGCCTCGGCGATCTCGGGATGGCCCACAGCTTCGTTCTCAAGATCGATGGAACTGATCCACTCGCCTCCGGACTTGATCACGTCCTTGGTGCGGTCGACGATCTCCATGTAGCCTTCGGGGTCGATCTTGGAAACATCGCCGGTGCGGAACCAGCCCTCGCTGTCGAAGGCCTTGGCGCTGGCTTCAGGGTTTTCGTAGTAGCCGCTGATGATCGCCGGGCCGCGCACCAGCAGCTCACCGAAGGACTTGCCGTCCCGCGGCAGCGCTTGACCGTCGTCGTTGACGATCTTCATCTCCACCCCGAACACCGCACGCCCCTGCTTGGCCTTGATGTCGAACTGCCGATCAAGCGGCAGATCGGCGTCCTTGGGACGGATCATCGAAACCGTGCCGATCGGACTCATCTCGGTCATGCCCCAGCCCTGCAAGCCTTCGACGCCGTACTTCTCCTGGAATTCGCGCATCATCGCCCGTGGCGCGGCCGAGCCGCCGATAAGAACACGCTTGAGAGAGGTGAACTTCTGCTCGGTCTTACGCATATGACCAAGAAGCCCGAGCCACACGGTGGGCACACCCCAGGCCTCGGTGACGCCCTCGTTATTAATCAGCTCGGCCAGGCTCTCGCCATCGAGCTTCGGCCCCGGAAAGACGATCTTCGCGCCCACCATTGGCGCGAAGTAGGGGACGCCCCAGGCGTTAACGTGGAACATCGGCACCACCGGCAGCACGGCACTCTCCTCGCCCAGATTCATTCCGGGGATGGTCAACACCGAGAAGGCGTGCAGCAGCGTCGAGCGGTGCGAGTACAACACCCCCTTGGGATTGCCGGTGGTGCCGGAGGTATAGCAGAGCGACGAAGCGGTATGCTCGTCGAACTCCGGCCAGGCCATTTCATCGGACTGCTCGCCGACCAATTCCTCGTAGCACATCACGTTGGGCAGCGAGGTTTCGGGCATATGAGCGCGGTCGGTCATGACGACGTAGCCCTTCACGCCTTCAAACAGACCTTGCAACTTCTCCAGCAATGGAACGAAGGTCAGATCAAGGAAAATGTACTGATCCTTGGCGTGATTGACGATGTAGCCGAACTGCTCGACCGGCAGACGCGGATTGATTGTGTGACAGATCGCCCCAATACCGGAGACCGCGTAATACAGCTCCAAGTGCCGATAGGTGTTCCAGGCCACCGTCGCGATGCGATCCCCGGCCTGGACGCCCAGCGACTTGAGCGCGTTGGCCAACTGGCGGCTACGCTTGGCCGCATCTTCGTAGTTGTAACGGTGCAGGCCGCCTTCCGGAGTCCGGGACACGATCTCCTGCTCTGGATAGCTGGCGGCCGCGTACTCGATGATCTGGGAAATCATCAAAGGCCGGTCCATCATTAATCCACGCATCTGTCTCTCCTCAATCAGTCGATTTTCTCTGGCGGTTTCTGTCGGATGGCGTATTCGGAACCGCAACAGTCGACAGAACAAAATAGTATTTTTGAGCGCACTGGAGGCCCCGCGATTGTAACCGGGCGTGGCCAAGGCCCCGAACGCACCGGGAAGACGGCGATCCTTGCTCGCCCATACCCTCCCGAGCGCACCAACGACGGCGCCCCAGAGCGGTCAAGGACCACTGTCCGCGCGATGTCCCGAGCCCGTGTGCTGCTCGCGAAACCGGAGCATCACGCCGCCAGTGGCCGGGCAGCTCCAAGGTGCCGAAAGTGGCCCAGATCCACGAGGACTTCCTCCGCACCGGGACCGGCAAGGCCAGAAGCGCACCATACCCACCGAACTGCGCGACTTTTCGCTGGAGCGGAAGGCGGCTGCTGGCGACGACAACACCGTAAAACCTTAAATTTTCATTGACTGATAAGCAATTTTTCGTATTGCCTCAAAACCAAGTCCAGCGCATTGTTTGTTCGACCAAACAAAGCATGCCAAATGCCACCCCCGAATAACAAAAAGGATGATTCCCTATGACAATAATCAGGTCTCACCATCAGTCCCGCAGATATCTTTTCCTCCCCAACGCGGGGCTTCGGGTCCGTCGTGCCTTGGCCGTTCTGATAGTCGTGCTGCTCCCATGCGAGGTAATGGCCGGAGCGGGCGATGCAGCAAGCACCTACGGCCTGGGCCCCATTCACGCCGGCTCGGCCCAGGCGTTCAGCGCTTTCCACAGCGGTGCTTGGGCCACCTACTACAACCCGGCGGCACTTGCGCGCTCGCCGGAAGGTGAACTCACAGTGGTCTTTCAGCACGGTGACCAGGAGTTGCGTGCCGAATCACTTGGCGGAGCCGCACCATTCGATCGCGAAAACGATGTGCTCACGGACCAGAGTTCGGAGTTACTGCTTCTTGGTATCAAGACCCGTGTCGCCGGCGCGGCGGACTTGGACACACCGATCTATCTTGGTATTAACGTCGGCGTGGATGAGTATGCCTCCAACGCGCTGCCCTTCGCGGCCAATACCAGTCAGGAAGGCCAGTTCCTGCGTTTTGAGTCGCAACCCTTGTATCTCGCTTTTGGTGGGGCGGTTAGCAACCTCCTGCGCGGCGTTGATATCGGTGCCTCGGCAAGACTCACGCTGGCGGCCCAGGCCCGCCTTGAAGCGGTCTCCGATCTGTCCGGCAATACCGACTCCGAAGAGCTCTCTCTGGAAGCCGAACCGACATTGACGCCCTCGCTGGGCATTAACGTCAACCTGAGCGATACGCTGTGCGGTTCGAGCGCCTGCCTGCCTTTCGCGCTTAAACCGGAGCTGGCGTTGTTCTATCGAGGGGAGTCGGAGTACGACGTCAGCGTGGACGCCAACGTGGTGATTCCCGGTGTCATACCCGAGCCGGGCCTTGATCTTGCGCTGGCCACTCTCGACACGTTCCAGCCCCAGGTATACGGAATCGGATTGCTGATGCCTTTAGGTAAGTTCGAGCTGGTTGCGGCTGTAGAGCGCCAGTATTGGTCCGATCTTGAGAGTGAATTCGCCGGTGACACGGTCAGGGACCAGGCTGGGCTGCGCTTTAATGACACCACCGTTCCCCGCATCGGCGTCCGTTACACGTGGTCGGACGCTCTTAAACTTTATGGGGGTGTGGCCGTCGAGGATTCCCCACTTCAATCGACCCGGTCCCAGGATGTCAACTTTCTCGACAGCGACCGTATCGTGGTCGGTGTTGGCGCCGATTACCGCCTGAAACGCGCGCCTATAATCAATATGCCCCTTGTGATGTCCCTGGCTTATCAATACCAGCAGCTTGATGAAAGAGAGTTCAACCTCACATCCATCAACTCGCCAACCAATCCCAACCCCTACGAGACCGTTCGCGTGGATGGCGACATACACGTCATCTCGGGTTCCCTGTCACTCAAATTCTAGACCGCGATGGCGGAGCTGAATTCAGGAGAGTAGAGATGAATAAACAAATAAACATTCGGCCGCGGTACGTTTCGTTTGCCCTTTGGGTGTTCGGGCTGATGTTGATCAGTGCGTGCGGCGATGACGAAGGCAAAGTCGTCAATCCATGGCGCGCTTCGGACACACTGGTGTTCGCTTACCCCTACCCTGGCCAGCAGGAGGTGCCGACGAGCGGCAATGTCGTGCTGCGTTTCTCAACCACACTGAGTGACGAGGTGAGCGGCGATGTCGAGGACCGTCTGCGGCTCGCCGACGACGCCGGAAACGCCGTGCCCTTTACCCCCGAAGTGATCGATGGCGGCCGGGGGCTGGTACTGAAACCACGGACTTCACTGTCGCCCAATACGCATTATCGGCTGAGTGTCAGCGAGGCGGGCCTGGGGCGTATCGACGATACCGTATTCAAAAATTTTCAATTTCACACGATGGGCGCCCATGCGGGGTTCGCCGACGCCGTCGGCAGTGACGGCTTTAAGATACTTGGCATCACACCTCTGGATCCCGATCCACTGCTGGCCGGCATCGAGGATGCCAGAATAAATGATATGAGCACGCTACGCATGGTCTTCAACCGGCCGCTCGACCCGGCCACCACCGTTTATGGCAAGCAGATCACGCTTGTCGACGACCAGGGCCAGCTGATCGACGCCTCCGTGCTACTGCAGGGGCGCTATTTGATACTGGATCCGCGCCAGGACCTGGACTCGGTGGAATACACGTTAGCATTATCGGGGCTCCGCAGTCGTGATGGTTCTCTACTTCCGGAAGTCGAACGCCAGTTCACACCCATGGGCACACAGCCGCGCGAAACCACGGTCATCAAGGTCGGTTCCCTAGGCGAGCAACAGCCGGACCTGCAATCCCAGCTGACGGGAAGACCGGTCAATCAGGTGCCATTGGACAGCTTTATCATCGGTGACAGCGCCGTTACCGAACTGACGGGCTCGCTGGCCGCGGACCTGGGCTTTGTCCCAGACTTTGCCGATGCCGTCCCCCTCCGGGTGCCGGCCGGCACGGTACTGCGAGGCGCGCCGGTCGATGTCAACATTCTGGGGGAAATCCCCGCCGGTATCGATACCGGCGACCTGCAAATTACCCTTCTCAGTGACGCCAACGGCTATCTGATTCCCAATCCCTTCAGTACCGAGGCGACGGCGCCTCGCTATGCACTGCTGAGAATGGATGCGGCCATGACCGCGGAGGGAACCATCGCCAATGCCGCCCTCAGTCAGAATCTGCTCAATATCCAGGTCGTCGGTCTCGCCATTGTCGAGGATGGCAAGCTGGTGCTGGATGCGATCTCCGTGGTCGACCCCGACATTCTCGGCCTTGAAAAGGCTGGTGCCCAATTATCTTTCCGCATGGAGTCCTTCGCCGGGCAGCGAACCCCGCCAATGCCTGAGCCGGATCTACGCCCTCTGGAATTACAATCCTGGTCGCCGGGTGAGGACTTCCAGGCCAACACACGCCCGGGGGATCCGGTCATTCTGAACTTTAACAAGGCGATTGATCCCGCGTCGGCGTTTCTTGATGGCGCTATCAACGTCCAGGTTAACGGCACTTCGCTACCACCTGAAAACGTCTCGATGCGTGTCGACGGCGCCACCGTCATCCTCGAAGGCACCGGAATCGTGGAGCACAACCAGGACGTCGAAATCATACTGACCAGCCAGCTACGGGACACGGCGGGCAACCCTCTGAGCAAGGATTACACCCTTGATATGCGCCTTGACGATCTGTTTTTGCCGAATGACAACCGCGACAGCCTTCGTGCGCCCTTGGTAGCCGCTGTTTTCCCCGGATACCCCTGTGCTCTGACCGACGCCCGGCTAATCGGTGAAAGATCACAATGGCGTAACGGACGCTGCCAGGGCGGCCAGGGAAGCGACCCCCTGTTCCCCGTGGTCGGGCTTTTTCGAGAGTACCCTATACGGGTCATCTTCAACCGCCGTATAGATCCGGCAACAGTCAACGGCGACACTTTTTTCGTCGAGCGTCGCGATGCCGGTGGGGATTGGCAACCGGTGCCGGGCCACCTCGACGTGCTGGCGCAACGGGTTGAGTTTTTCCCTGACAGCCCTTGGCGAGACGGTCAGCTATATCGCTATACGTTGCGCTCGGAGCCCACCAGTCCCGACTGCGGAAACAACGCCATCTGCACACTGGACGGTGCTGCCTTGCAAACACGCCAACTGTCACAGAGCAGCGACACGGCTCCAGCGCCGCGCGAGGGAGGTCCCGATATGGTAAACCACTTTGTCGTGACCGGTGACGATCAGCGTTATACCCTCGTATCCCTGCGTTCCCTACCGACGGTCGACGTAAATGCCAATCTACAGGTCGACAATTCAGAACAAGGTGCCACCGACGACAATGGTGTCATCAAGGCGCCCGCCAACCACCTGCGGTTGGAGCTGCGGGACACCGGGGGCGTGATTACCAACGCCAACCTGGGCTGCTCAATTGGCGAGGACTGTCCGGAGAAACGCTTCGCGTTCGTCAGTACCGGCGCGTTGCAGGCCGGCCCCCGGGAATACGACTCCGCCGTCTCCATCAACCGTAGACTGATTGACGATAACCCGGACACGGATGATCGGACCACGGGCGCTGTTCGTGTTTCCGTCTTTCCAACTACGCTGACCACCACGGAGGTCTTTCTCGAAGCCAGAGCGTTAGGCCTCATCACCATTGGTCTCGAGACAGGTCCCTTGGTTCTGCGTTTACTACCCGAGGGCGATTCACCGTTTATTGAAGGCTACATCACCGAGACAGAGGACGGTCCCTGGTTCAGCACCACCTTCGACCTGTTGATAGACGCGCCTGAACTGGAACCCAGGCTGATTATTGAACTTGGGCACGATATTCGCAGCAAACGGGTTAACAACGTCACTCTCGAAGGACCGCTTCGGTTCGTCGACGATGGCAGACTGATACTCAAGGTCTCCAATCCCGACCCGCTGACCATTCCCGCCAACATCGACCTGATCGGCATCGGTCTGGCGTCGGTTGAACTTGAAGCACCTCCCTTGGGAGTGGACCTGACCTTCACGTTCCTTCCGGTGAAGGATTTTTAACGTGTTATACCCCGGCCGTTACAAACTGATCTGAAAGGGGCTGGAGAAGCATTGCCGTTGATATATTCAATCTGTAATATTGGTTGGACGACCAAATGTATTGCCGGAAGAGTTGACTATGACTGACTCTCAGACGACGACATCGTCCGCGCATTGCGGCCTTCGACGCAGTGTTCGGGTGCGATTCACTGGCAGTGAGGGGTTGAATCTGTGGGCCAGCCGCCATGGTGAAGACACGGCGCCCCCCGTATTGCTCCTGCACGGCGGCGGGCAGACCCGCCATGCCTGGTCCGACACGGCGATCGCACTGGCCGATGCCGGCTACTGCGCGTTTAGCCTGGACGCACGAGGCCACGGCGAAAGCGACTGGTCTCGAGAAGGCGACTACAGTGCCCGAGCCCTTGCAGCGGACCTCAGCGCGGTGATTCGCTCGCTACCGGCCCGGCCGGTTATCGTCGGCGCGTCCATGGGTGGCCTGACCGCTTTGCTCACGCTTGGCGAAGACACCTCCCTGGATTGCGAGGCACTGGTACTGGTCGACGTGGCGCCAAGATTGGAACCTCGGGGCGTCCGCCGGATCATCGAATTCATGCGTCATCATCAGGACGGATTCGAGACGCTGGAGCAGGTACGCGATGCTATCACCGCCTACAACCCGCGCCGCCCGCCATCAAAAGACCTCTCCGGGCTACGCAAAAACCTGCGTCAACACGGTAATGGCCGGTTTTACTGGCACTGGGACCCAGCTTTTCTCAACCACGCGAACGCGCCAACCAAAGCCGGGAGCATGTTCGACCGAGCAAGGCTGGAGCTGGCGGCCCGCCAGTTGGACGTACCGGTGCTTTTGATACGTGGCTACTACAGCGATGTTCTTAGTGACCGGGGCGCAACAGAGCTGCTCACTCTAATACCAGAGGCACGTTATGTCGTTCTGAAACAGGCCGGCCATATGGTCGCGGGAGACCGTAACAGTGTTTTTACCGAGGCGGTACTGCAATTTCTGAAAGAACGGCCAGCCGCCACTGAGCCGGAATCGTGCCGCACTGCCACTACGGAGCAACACCATGAAACACCCTTATCTTGATGTTCTGATCGTCGGTGCGGGCCTGTCGGGAATTGGCGCGGCGTGTCACTTAAAGGAAAAATGCCCCAACGTCCGTTTTGGAATCGTTGAACGACGCAAACGGATCGGAGGCACCTGGGATTTATTCCGCTATCCCGGCATCCGCTCCGATTCCGACATGTTTACCCTGGGTTATAACTTTCGGCCCTGGACCGATACCAAGATGCTTGCCGACGGCCCTTCTATCCGTCGGTATATTGACGACACCGCACGCGAATACGATGTGAAACGCCGAATCCAGTTCGGTCTGAAAGTGATCTCGCAATCCTGGCATAGCGAAAAAAAACACTGGATCGTCAAAGCCATCGACGAAGCAACCGATGAAGAGCACCAGTTCAGCACCGGCTTTGTATTCCATTGCACCGGATACTACAAATACGACTCCGGCTACACACCGGAGATTCCGGGGATCAACCAATTCCGCGGTGACGTAATCCATCCGCAACACTGGCCGGAAAACTACGATTACACTGGCAAACGGGTGGTGGTTATTGGCAGTGGCGCCACTGCCGTGACGCTGGTTCCGGCTATGGCCGACAAGGCGGATCATGTAGTGATGCTGCAGCGCTCGCCCACCTATGTAGCCACCGTGCCGGAGCAGGATCTGATATCCAGGAACCTGCGCCGCATTCTGCCGGAGATGGCCGTTTACCGGCTGGCCCGGACCCGCAATATTCTGTTGCAAAGAGCGGTATATCGACTTTCTCTGAGTAAGCCCAAGGCGATGCGACGCCTGCTTTTGGCGACAGCGCGCCGGCAGCTCGGCCCGGAGGTCGATATGCGGCATTTCCAACCCCATTACAATCCCTGGGAAGAACGCATGTGCGCCGTTCCCAAGGGTGATCTCTTCAAGGTTATCCGCGAAGGCCAGGCCTCCGTGGTCACCGACCACATCGAAGCGGTCACCGAAACCGGGATCCAATTGAAGTCCGGCGCTCATATCGACGCTGATGTTCTGATCACAGCCACTGGCCTTGATTTGCAGCTATTCGGTGGCGCGAGGTTGGAAGTCGACGGCCGTGAGGTTCATGTGGCGGACGCCCTGATGTACAAGGGACTGATGCTCGAAGGGGTACCAAATATGGCCCTGGTGTTCGGTTACACCAACGCTTCTTGGACGCTGAAGGCCGACATCGCCTCTGAATTCGTCTGCCGCCTCCTGAATCACATGCGCGATATTGGCGCCCGGGTGGTCACACCCGTCGATGGACAAGGGAGCAAGACCCAGATGAACTTTCTTAATTTACGTTCCGGATATGTTCTTCGCGCCAACGACCGCCTCCCTCGTCAGGGCAGCAGGACCCCCTGGCAGAATCTTGATGACTATTTGCGTGACCTGCCCGCATTACGCTATGGCAATCTCGAGGATGGCCACCTTCGTTTTGAGGGAAGTAGCATCAAGCGCGGAAGGAACAGCGTATTTCGCAAGTTACTGAGTGCCTGATCCGCCTACCTGTTGGAGCATATTATGAAACGTTTTTACGGGAAAGTCGCTGCGATTACTGGTGCCGGTTCAGGCATAGGTCGAGCGACCGCCATGCTGCTGGCTAAAAAAGGCTGCCATTTGGCTCTGTCGGATATTGACGAAAACAGTCTAAAAGACATCGCCATCGACCTGCGCGACTACCCGGTCAGAGTCACCACCCATGTTGTTAATGTAAGCCGAAGGAATGAGGTCTATCGGTATGCGGATCAATGTGTCAAGGAGCACGGACAGGTTAACTTGATAATGAACAATGCCGGCGTTGGACTCGGAGAAACCGTCGATGCCATGAGCTATGACAACTTCGAATGGCTTATGAACATTAACTTCTGGGGGGTGGTATACGGAACCAAGGCCTTTCTGCCTTACCTCAAGCAATCCGGCGACGGCCACGTGATAAACATCTCGAGCATCTTTGGCATCATTGGAGTCCCCACCCAATCAGCCTATAACGCCGCGAAATTCGCTGTTCGAGGGTTCACCGAGTCGCTGCGCGAAGAACTGGACATTGAGCGAAGCTGTGTCAGTGCAACCTGCGTGCACCCGGGCGGCGTCAAGACCAACATTGCGCGTAATAGCCGAATGGGTGATATGGGGAACATAGCCCCGGGCAGCAAGGAGGAAATTACGGAACTTTTCGATCGCATCGCCCGGTCCACGCCGGAACAGGCAGCCAACGCTATCCTCCACGCGGTTCGCAAGAACCGGCGTCGCGTGTTGATAGGTAATGACGCAACGATACTGGACGCCGGCCAACGCCTGATGCCGGCGGGCTATCAGCGGCCCCTCGAAGCGCTCTTTCGAATGCGACAGGGGCGGCAAAAAATGTCTAGTCAATCATCGCAATAAGCAGGATCAAACTTCAAAAAGAGGGCCGAGTCATGGGTTTAAAGAAGAGAACTAGTGCAAAGACGTCCAATGTCCTGAACGGTGCGTCAGTGGGCATCCCTCCCCGTCACATAGACTTCCAGTTTCCGGACACAACACCAAAGTACTTCTATGCGGACAACGCTACGGCAACCACATTCTTTGCCATGCTGTCGGGGTTCTTTCCACCCGGCGAGCGCTACTTCATGGATTCGGTGCGTTATTTTCGAAGCCATGTCACCGACACGCAGCAGCGAGCGGCCATTTCCGGATTCATGGGGCAAGAAGCCATTCATGGTCGCGAGCATGACCGCCTTAACGAATTGCTTGCCGAGAGGGGCTTCGACATGGACACTCCGGACCGCTTCGTAAAATTCGGCCTCCGCATTCTGAAAATGTTACCGAAGAGAACCCAGCTTGCCGCCACTACTTTCATGGAACATTTTACCGCCTTGCTTGCGGAGCAGCTATTGGAAGACGAGACGTTTCAAAGTCTGGCCGACCCGGAGATGATAAAGATATGGCAATGGCATGCTCTTGAGGAGCTTGAACACAAATCTGTTGCTTATAACGTTTACGAAATCATCGGCAATAGTCACGGTGAGCGGATCGCAGCGACGGCGGCATCCCTGGTTGTGCTCTTGCCGATGTTGGGGATCACTTGGGCATGGATGCTCGCCAAGGACGGGAAGCTGGGCAGCGTCAAGGACAATGCCATTGGATTGAACGTACTGTTCGGTCCAAAGGGATTTGTCTCCGGGATTATGCGCCGCCTTCCGGAGTTCGTTGATCGACGTTACCATCCTGACAATCACGACACGCGGGCACTGGAAGATACGTGGCGACAACGCCTGTTCGCTGAAAATGGATCACTATACCGAGCTTACAGAAACCGTCCCGACAGCGACCAAGTCAAGATGGCCTAATATCCGAATTCCGCCGCCCCAAAAGACCTGGGGACGACATTAGCACTACCGTTTGGTGGCGCTAATGTCGTCTCATCGTTGATCCTGAATGATATAACCAGCCGCTTTCTCGCCGATCATCATGCTTGCCGCGTTAGTGTTGCCACTGATCAAAGAAGGCATGACGGACGCATCAGCAACGCGCAATCCTAACACGCCCCTGACTCTTAACCGATCATCCACTACGGCCAGATCATCCACCCCCATACGGCAAGTGCCCACCGGATGATAAATAGTTTCAGCGCGCTGCCTGATATCGTCCTCAATTTGGGTATCGGTTACCACATCGCTCGCCGGTAGATCTTCTCCTCCAAAAACCTCGGCGAAAGCTTTTGTCTGGAACACCCGCCGAGCCAGTTTGACGCCCTCTCTCAGGACGCCAAGATCGTCAGCATCGGAAAGATAACAGGGATCGATGAGCGGGGCGCTGAGAGGGTTGCTATCGGCGAGACGAATCCAACCGCGGCTTTTAGGCCGCAACTGGCATACATGAATGGTGCAGCCAAAGCCTGACGTGAATTCCCTGCCATGATCGCGCAAAAATGCGGGCAGAAAATGCATCTGCACATCCGGGCGCGTCCCTTCGCCGACATTAATAAACGCCCCCGCCTCAGCCGCATTGCTGGCTAGAAAGCCGCGCCGATGGCGGAAGTACTGATAGAACGCTCGCATCAAACGCGGTAGAAAGTAAGGGGAGAAGCCAATTGACTGTTTGCTACGATCGTGAATCGAAATAGTCATATCCAGATGGTCTTGAAGATTACACCCCACCTCTGGACAGTCCACCAGACAATTAACGCCAACACTTTGTAAATGGTCACGGTCACCAATGCCTGAAAGCATCAGCAAATGGGGCGAGTTGATTGCCCCACCCGAAAGTACGACTTCCCGATTTGCCCGAACGGTGTGAGATGAGCCGGCCGTATCGCTATACTCGACGGCTACCGCACGTCCATTTTCGATCACTACCCGGGAAACCATTGCATTAGTCAGAATGGTCAAATTACCGCGGCTCCTCGCCGGATCGAGAAACGCCCTCGCGGCGCTCCAGCGTCGCCCATCTTTTTGCGTCACTTGGAATTGGCCGAAGCCGCGCTGCGATTCACCGTTGAAATCATCGTTACGCTTTTCGCCTAGTTCTTCCCCGGCGCGAATGAACAACTCAGTCAGCGGATTAGGATCCCTGACCCGAGTGACGTTCAGCGGTCCTCCGTTACCGTGCCAGGCGTCCGGCGGATACTCCTCATTGTGCTCATGCGCGTTGAAGATGGGCCGGACATCATCCCACCCCCAACCCTTCAGCCCGCTGTCCCGCCAGGCATCGTAATCCTCAGGTTGTCCACGAATATAAACCATGGCGTTGATTGAGCTACTGCCACCGAGAGTTTTTCCACGGGGCCAATAGAGCTGCCTACTGTCAAGCGCTCGTTGAGCCACTGTTTGATAACCCCAGTTACGCTTGCCCTCCCTGATCAAACCGATCACCCCGAACGGCACGTTCACAAACCCGCTGTTGTCGTGCGGACCCGCCTCCAGCAAGCAAACAGAGAATCGGCCGGACTCGCTTAGTCGGTTGGCCAGGACACAACCGGCGGATCCCGCTCCGACTACGATGAAATCATATTCATCCACGATCGCACTCCTCTCCGAGGGCGGCGATACGATCAAGATGGTAGTCACCATGGCCGTGTGTTAGGGAGCAGTACGTCATGAGACGAAAGTAATGGCCTATATCAAGCTCTTCGGTGACCCCGATACCGCCGTGAATCTGGATCGCCTGTTGCGCGATCTTTACCCCCTTGTCGGCGTAGTACGCCTTGGTGGCCGAACAAGCGTGTTCCCGCTCGAGCGTATCGTCTAGATCCGCTTTGACGGAAACCATGAACAGCATCGACTCCAACTGTTGAAGATCCGTGAACATATCCACAAGGTAATGTTGGATTACCTGGAAGCTGCCGATCGGCGCACCGAACTGCTTCCGCGTCTTTGCGTAATCAAGAGTGCGCTGATAAAGCGCGCTGGCGGCGCCATACATGCGCGCGCAATCGAGCGCCTGCAGCCAGGCGACCGTCTTGCTGACGGCGCGCTCCACCTTCACGCCACGAGAAAGAATCATCTCCTCGTCAATCACCACGTCATCGAACAGTACATCGGCAAGCCGGCTACCGTCCAAGCCCCGATAGCGGGTCACCTCGCAGCCTTCAAGCGGCACAAGGACCAAGGTCAGCTCATCTCCAAGCATCGCCGTCGTCAGCACCCTATTCGCGCAGCCACCATCAGGAACGAAATTCTTCCGTCCAGACAATTTGCTACCGTTAATCGACAGGGATGGCTTCAAAATATTGTATCCGGCGTGATAGTCATAGAGCGCGCATGCCACTCTCTCATCATCATCGACAATGGATTGCAATACCTTCAATGCCCGCTCAGTACCCAGATACTCGAGAAGTTTTCCAGGACCGATCACCAGATCGACATAGGGATCCAGACACAAGACGGCGCCGGCTTCCCTAACAATCATCGCCACGTCGATCAGATCGCCGCCATAGCCTCCGACCGACTCAGGAAACGGCAGACCAAACCAGCCTAGCTCGCGCATCAACTCCCATCGTGATGGATCACAATGATTGAGTTGGTTGAGTTGTTGCATGTAGGTATCAAAACCATAGTGATCCTTGAGATACCGCCGCGCCGTATCGGCAACCATGGTCGTGTTATCGGAAAGATTGAATTCCATTATGACCTCTCATAAACCTAACAGCATCTTGGCAAGCACGTTCTTCTGAATCTCGTTCGATCCGCCATAAATCGTGCAGGCACGAAGAAAATTGTACCGACGAGGGGAATGATTAAAGCTTTCATTACCCACCGCTGATGAACTATCCCAGACAAGCGACATCAACCCGCCCATCTCGACCATCGCTTGGGACATTTTCTGCTGTAGCTCGGTACCCTTGATCTTGAGACCGGAAGACTCCGGTCCAAAAGGTCGGCCCTCGTCTGTCGCGGCAACGGTCCTAAAGTTGGTGTACTCCAACGCCATCAGTTCGACTTCCAGCTCGGCCACACGTCGTCGCGCCTGTTGCTTATCGATGTAATACGGAGCTTCGTCAATAGCCATCTTCATGCGCGCCAATGCATAGTGACTGTCGGCAACGCCGGCGATCGTTGTGCGCTCATGCGTTAACAAAAACTTGGCGATCGTCCACCCCATACCCTCCTTCCCCACCAGATTGTCCAGCGGCACCTTGACATCGGTGAAATACACTTCGTTGAGGTGATGGTGCCCATCAATGGTATAAATGGGACGAACCTCGATACCCGGCGTGTTCATATCTATTAGCAGGAAAGAGATGCCCTGTTGCTTCTTGGCATCGGGGTCGGTTCTGACAAGACAGAACATCATGTCCGCCCAATGCGCTTGGGTGGTCCAAATCTTCTGGCCATTGACCAGGTAATGGTCCCGTTTGCGCTCGGCGCGGGTTTTAAGGGATGCGAGGTCCGATCCGGCATTGGGCTCGGAATAACCCTGGCACCAAAGCGTCTCGCCGCTGGCTATCCCGGGCAGCCATCGCTCTTTTTGTTCCGCGGATCCGAACGTGTAGATCACAGGGCCTACCATGGCGACACCGAAGGGACTTACCGGAGGCGCCCCAGCCATGGCCCTCTCAAGATCAAAAAGATAACGCTGTGTCGCGGTCCATCCCGGACCTCCGTATTGTTCAGGCCAAGTTACCGCCAGCCAACCCTGTTTACCGAGCCGTTTCTCCCATTGCTGTTGCTGCGATTTTTCCGGCATTTCGCCAAGCGCGGAAATACGACTAATCTCTTCAGGAATATTTTCCCGCATCCATGCGCGTATCGTCTTTTGAAACTCCTGCTCTTCCTGCGTAAATTGCAAGTTCATAATTTTCCTCATCCAAGCAAGTGGTTTTGACAAGAATGATAAATCAGGTAACCGATCGGCCCATCCGCTCCCAGTAGGGTGCACGCAGCTCATTCTTGAGAATCTTGCCGGCGCCACTTATCGGCAATGGTTCACTACGGAACTCGATACTACGTGGAAGTTTGTAACCGGCAATCAACTCCCGGCAATGACTCAACAGCTCGTCTTCCGTGAGCACATGGCCTTGGCGAGGCACGACGATTGCATGCACCGTTTCAACCCATTCATCGTGGGGAATCCCCACCACCGCGCATTCCTGTACCGCGGGATGACTATAGATAGCACTCTCAACTTCGACCGAGAATATATTCTCCCCACCACTGATGATCATGTCCTTGACGCGATCGACGATGAAGACAAACCCGTCTTCATCCATATAACCGAGATCGCCGGTATGCAACCAGCCGTTACGCAGGGCCTCAGCGGAGGCTTCCTCCATTCCCCAATAACCCAGCATGACGTTCGGACCTCTGGCGCAGATCTCGCCAACTTCGCATCTCGGCCGCTCGGTATCATCCTTGTCAAAAATGGCAACCTCGACTCCCAGCGCGGCTCTGCCCGCGCTTCGAAGTTTGTCGCCTCCAGGGACATGGAAATCGGGTGGCAAGGCGGTGATGATGGGTGACGCCTCCGTCTGTCCATACCCTTGAGCGAACAGAGCGTCCGGCATCTGCTTCATGGCGCTGATCAATACTGACTCAGGCATGGCCGACGCTCCGTAGAGCATGCGCTTGACGCTACTTACGTCGAATTCCTTTATTCTTCCGGAGGACACCAGCAGATTGATCATCGTTGGCACGAGTAAGGCATGTGTAACTCTTTCACGCTCAATAAAAGAGAGCACATCGTCTATGTCGAAACGAGGTACGATGCCGTGCGTGCCACCAGCTAGCGTCACGGCAAAAGTGCTTGCCATATCGGCCAAATGAAACATCGGAGCCGCATGCATGTAGATCGTGCCGGACCCATAATCCATTTCCGGCACCACATTAAGCGCATTGAAGACAAGGTTGTCATGGCTCAGCATCACGCCTTTCGACCGCCCGGTGGTCCCCCCGGTATAGAACAGTCCGGCAAGCTCGCTCCCTCCTTCGCTGATATCCCGCATCGGATCGGATTCAGCGATAAGCGACTCATAGTCGACACAACCGTCCGGTAAACTACCGTCGCCCATGAAAACCACATGTTGAACGGTCTCAAGCAGCGGCCGCAGTTTTGACAGCATGTCGCTGAATGCATCATCGACAAACAGGATGGACGATGCGGAATCGTTCAGACTGTACGCGATCTCCGGCGGTGCCAGGCGGATATTGACGGGATTAAGAGCCCCGCCGGCCCATGGCACGGCGTAAAAATATTCTAGGTAGCGGTCGCTATTGAGTGACAAGATCGCGACGCGATTCCCTCTTTCCGCTCCCAAGGCGCGAAGGCCCGCGGCCAGGCGCGCAACACGATTCTCAAAAGCGCGCCATGACCGCTTTCTATCTTTGTAAATCGTGGCGATGCCGTCAGGATTTTGCTGGACCGCACGACGTAATGTTTGCGATATGATCATGGTATTTTCCCAGGTGGTTCAAAAAGCATCAGCCCCCAGTTGAAAATACTTAGCGGCTATAGATAAAGCGCCCGATTGACACAAGCGTTTTATCCAGATAAACGTCGACGGAAACGACTACGAAACGTCTTCCTGCACGGACAATACAAGGCTCGGCACGAATTGTGCCCGCAAACGCGGGCCGTAAATAATCAAAGGTCATACTACTGCATAACGGCTCTTCGACTAGATTAAGCGATTCCATCAAATAGAGAGCTGCCGTTATTTCGGCAAAACTGGCGAGGATTCCGCCATGAAAGGTACGCAACAGAGGGTTACCGATATGCTGTTCTCGAAAGCACAACCGGCAAGAGAACCCCTCATCAGAGGTCAGCGCCTCAAGACCTAGAAACTCCACAAATGGAGTATTTTCAAGCATTTCTTTTTGCGCTTTATTCAGAGCCATGTCGGCCAACCCGTCATCTGGCGATTCAAAAGCGATCGCTCTTTCATACTTTCCCCTCCCCTTTCATGGCTGAATCGAATGCAGGCCCGAGAGTACCGACGGCAAACGAACCGAATACCGTTGCCAGCAAGTTATGATCGGAATAAGCGCAACCTTGTCCGCGCACATAGGCGATATCACCTCGTACCGCGTAACACTCCACCTCGCTGTAGATTCCCTCCCCCGCGGGTACGGGGCGAATGAAATCCACACGCAGATCGATGGTCGCAATCGGACGCATGTCACCAAGTCGGGAAAATATTGCCAACCCGCAATTGGTATCCAATAGCGTGACAACAACTCCTCGGTGAAGCCCCCCGTGTCGATCGCAAAGCGCTGGACGGCAGGAGAGGCTCATGGCGGCACGCCCTTTGCCAACTTCCTCCACTTCCACGCCGAAGGCGTTGAACAAGGGATGGGATGTGCCAAAGAAGGTCTTGGCCATGGTTAAATAACGATCTGACATCGAATCGCTTCCCCCTTTCCATTGGCCTGGCTCACCCAAGAGCCAGTGTATCGCTCCGGGTCCGGTCGCTTTTATCTAATCAGCCCAGAGCATCTAGTACACACTTCACATAACGCGACTCGTGTGATTTAACCCGATTAATAGCCAACTCGATATCGCCGGAAGGAAATGTCGTTGCCTCGGAAGCCATTTTCAAAACAGCCGCCAAGCCGGACCAAGCCGCTGCCGCGCCTCGCATGAGCTCCACTAACTTCGCATCTCTCACCACGGTAAGCCGTGCACTGGCCTCTTCCAAAAAATCGGCGTACAGGGTACGAAATCCGGCTCCCCCAGTACCGCGCTTTTCGATCACCTGGTAAGCAAAACGCAACGACCAGCGCCAGTTTTCGTCAGCCGCCCAATGTGACAGCCGGTCAATCCAAGTATCCAGCGCCGCGAGACCGCTAAAACGATCGCCGTTCGCCAGAGCATAGGCATTGTCAAAGATAGCCCTCCGAATACGTTCCGGAGTTACGCTGGCTTTGATAGCTTCGGGGGCAAACAGGTTTCCGTTATGAATGAAAGGGGGCGCAGTGGAGAAGCGTGCGTCGGCCAAATCAGCCGTAGATACCGCGATCAATCCCGGGCGTTCGGTATCACTGACCAACACCTCGTCCCGCTCCTCGTCATATAACCATGCCACGATGGCGTGCCCTGCAAAATGTGTGCTGCTTTGGAAGTAGGGCAAATGGAAAATGTCAGTTAACAACAGTGCGGGTCGATTTTCATTCAGCACCCGTTTGAGATCCGTATTGGCGGACCGTTGATCGCGATAGCTGCGCCAGGAAAAGGGAACATCCAAAGTATTGAATACCTTTTCCTCGAATTCCATTGAACGCACATGCACGATGAAAGGGGTATTGGAGGCTGCAGTCTCCACATAGGTAATGCCGAGTCCGGCCCCAAGACCAAAACAGCAAGCCTCGCTCATCACCAAGCCGTGGAACTCAAGCAAGTCCCGGATGGCCGAACTGCCACAGTGCCTGCCCGGCCTGTGGCAGTGACGCGCCCCGATCTTTGGCCTTACAGCCGTTTCAGACACTTCTCCGCCGACCATTCAGGCGGCCTCGCTCACCGGCTCGGTTTCATATACGGCGGCCGATGCCCGCATCGGATCACCATGCTCTCCGTACTCCTTCAACCATGCCGCGACTTTCTCCGGCATGCCCGTTTCCCAGGGGTGGAATCCCGGACGGAACCACGCAACAAACTCGGGCAACATGCGGGTCAGAATACCGCGACGACCGTAGAGCCGGTTTAGACCACGCAGCACTACCGTCGGCCGTCGCATCGCACCGTCAAGACGCAACATATTCACGAACACCGGTCCGACGACCAGGTGCACCATCAGCATGGCAACCACCAGGGCCGAAGCGCGAGTCAAATAACCTCCGCCTGCCGCGGTTCGGTATACATCGTACGCCACTGCCTTGTGCTCAACCTCTTCCACACCATGCCAGAGAAACATCGCCCGCATTACCGGATCCGCATCTCGGAACATATCCGTTTCATCCTTGAGCATCGCCTCGCCCAGAGTGGCGGTAAAATGCTCGAAAGCCGCGGTCATCGCCAGTTGATACTTTTCCGGCATGTATTTCTGTGTCGTACGAATAAAACGACGCAGGTTGCGGGTAATCTGATCGACATCGATTCCCTGCGCCTCCATCACGTCATTGAAACGATCATGGACGATACCGTGCTGGCCCTCCTGACGAATGAAATGGCGGATATCTTCACGCAAGCGCTGGTCCGTCACCTGATCCTGGAAATGGCGCACCGACTGGATAAAAAACCGCTCACCCTCGGGAAAATGCACCGACAAGGCGTCAAAAAAACGGGTTACCACAGGATCACCGCCATTCCAGTGGCGCGGCACAGAGGACACATCAAAATCTACTTTACGGGGCTGAATTGAGATTGCACTCATCAGAACCTCCTCTAGAGAACTACAGCATGAAGTATACGTTTACAAAGATGCTATTGGTTAACCAACCAAAACTCAATAAGAACTTTTTCTTAAAGCTAATTTATCTTTTGCCGTGACAGGACACTGCCGTTTGAAGCAGCAGCGCACACGGTGGGGCGCCGAAACCTCCGCGGAATCAGATTCTTCGTTTGACAAGGTAGTCGTGCGGTTCAAGGGAAGAGAGAGGGCAACCACCGATTAGGGCTGCCCGGCTTGCAACCAGATGAAGAGGGGGATGTTTGCAGCAGCCCCAACTGGCTAGTCGAAGGAGCAAGTTGAACGGGCGTCCTAACGAATCCAGAAAGGGAAATCCCAGTGACGACGCTGCGTCGGAAGTCCATTCCCGACATAATGTTTGGTACCAGAGGCCGGACTTGAACCGGCACGCCCTCGCGGGCAACGGATTTTGAATCCGTCGTGTCTACCAATTCCACCACTCTGGCTTTGGCTTACCGCTGGACAGCGAACCCGCTGTCTCGGGCGGCGAGTATACCAAGCCCGGCCAACATTGCCAGCCGTTCAACGCACCCGCAGCAGCAGCCAGACGCCCAGTATCAGGCACAGCAGCGGTGGCAGCCCCGCCGCCATCAGCGGCTCGGTGCGGAACACCAGCGACAGATGCCCAAAAAACTGCTGACCGTAGTTGAAGGCCAGCCCGGCGACGATGCCGGCGGCCATGCGCAGCCCCATGGTGACTTCGCGCAGGGGGCCGAAAATAAAGGAAATGGCGATCAGCACCATGCCGATGGTGGCCACCGGCATCAGCAGTTTCTGCCAGAACGCCAGCATATAGTCCGCGCTTTGCAGCCCCTGCTCTTTCATATAGCGGGTGTAGTTCCACAGCTTGGCCATGGCCAGCCGCCGGGGCTCGAGGACCACGATGCTCAGCAGTTGCGGGGTCAGGCTGGTGTCCCAGCGGCCGCCGCCTTCGGTGTAGGTTTCGGTGCGGTCGTCGCCGAAGCGGGTGCCCTGGATGTTCTGCAGCGTCCAGTGGTCGCCCTGGTAGAGCGCCCGCTCCACGAACTGGCTCTCTTCCAGCTGGTGATCGTCGTTGAAGCGGTAGCGGGTGAGGCCGTAGAGCACCCCGTTGGGCTGCACCGTATTGATATGGATGAATTCGTCGCCTTCCCGGTGCCAGAAGCCGTATTCGCTGCGCAGGGCCTCGCCGCCGCCCTCCTGCAGGGAGCGGTTGCTCTGCGCCACCTGCTCGGTATACGGGGCCAGATATTCGCCCACCGGCACCGACAACAGCATCAGGAAAATCACCGGGCGCAACACCATCCAGCTGACCTGCAGGGTGGACACCCCGGCGGCGCGGATCACCGACAGCTCGCCGCTGTTGGCCATCAGCCCCAGGCCGATCAGGGTGCCGAGCAGAATCGCCATGGGCAGATATTCATGGAAGCGGCGCGGCACCGTGGTGAGCACGAACTGCAGCGCCTGCATCACCTGGTAACCCCCACGCAGGAACTCCAGCTCGTAGATAAAGCTGAACAGGCAGTCCAAACCGACGATGATCGCCACGATGGCCAGCGACGGCAGCAGCACCGAACGCCAGAAATACCGTTTGAGCAGGGTCATGCGCGGGCCCTCCTCGGCTTGAGCCGGTCACCGAAGTACAGCATGAAGACCGCGAACCCGGCGATCAGATGAATCCAGACCATGGAGTAGTACCAGGGCCGGTCGCTGCCCGGCACTTCGGCGATCCAGCTGCGCATGGTCAACAACAAGCCGACGTAGAGCATGTAGCCGAGCACCGCGGGGATCATGCGCAGAAACCGGCCCTGGCGAGGATTAACCCGGGACAGCGGCACGGCGGCGAGACACATGATCGGCACCGTCAGCACCAGCGACCAGCGCCACGCCAGTTCCGCCATGGCCTGATTGCCGCCGTCGTCGATCAGATCCAGGGTGGAACGGCCCCGGACCTCCGGCGGGCGGCTGCTGGAACGCTCGCTGCCGATGCGCACGCGGGCTTTTTCGAAGGCCACTTCGCGGTAATCCGCCTCGCCGGGCTTACCCTGGTACTGGTAGCCGTCGGTCAGTTCCAGGTAGCTGATGCCGTCCTGCTGCACCAGGTTGCCGCTGCGCGCCCAGACCGTAAGCAAGCGGCCGGCTGCCTCACTGGAGAAGCTGGCGTCGGCCACGAACACGTTTTCCAGCACGCCTTCCTCGCGGTTGAGGCTTTCCGCGTAGGTGGCCCGCTGGTTGTCGTCGTCGCCTTTGACGTGGAAGCGCCCGGGGGTCAGCAGCTCGAGCACCGAGCGGCCCTTTTGTTCCTCGAAGATGCGGTTCACCTCGGCGTCCCCTTGCGGGGTGACGTAGAGGGCGAACAGAGCGATCACGCTCATCGCCACCAGGGCGGGTACAATCAATGAACGGACCACCCGGCCGTCGCCCTGCCCGCCGGCGCGCAGCACCACCATCTCGTTGTCCATGTGCATGCGCCCCAACACCAGCAGGATGGCGATGTAGAGGCTGAGTGGCAGGATCATCTGCAAGAACTCGGGGAGCCGGAACGCCATCACCAGAAACAGGGCGTCCGCGGCGATCTGCCCGGCGGCGGCCTCGGCTAAGTACTTGATAAAGCGGCCACTGACCAGCACCATCACCAGAATGAAGGTGACCAGTACCGTGGTCATGAATACCTGTCGATTTATATAGCGGTGTAATATCAACGTCGGCCCCGCCCGCACTTAACCTGCACTGAAAGTGTGCGGCATTGTAACTCAGGAGACAGCATGGAGTACGCCATTAGCCATTCCGCTTTAGCAAAAATCAAAGCGGATTGCGTGATTCTTCCCTTGAGCAGCGACGCAACCCTGCCTGAAAACCTGCCCGATGAGACACGCGAAGCGGTCAAGGCGTTCATTAAGGCCGGAGATTTCTCCGGCGACAAGGGCCAGACCGCGTGGTTGCATCAGCCGCCGGGGCTGACCGCCAGCCGCCTGTTTCTGGTCGGCTGCGGCGACAAGAGCGAGCTGGACGGCAACGCCTTCCTGAAACTGGTCGGCCAGGTGAGCCGCACGCTGCAGCGCGGCCCGGCCAAGCAGGCGGTGTGGGTGCTGGGCTCGGTGGCCGTGGCCCGGGACACCGAATGGCAGGTGCGTGAAGGCACCCGGGTGGCGGAAGAAGCCGCCTACCGGTTCGACCTGTACCGCAGTAAAGCGCCCAAGGCGGCGACACTGAAGAAGTGGACCTTCTGGGCGGCCGAACGCAATAACGGCCTGAAGAAGGCCTCCAACGTCGGCAAGGCGGTGGCCGCCGGGTCCGCGCTGGCCAAGGACCTGGGCAACATGGCGCCCAACGATTGCTACCCGGAGTACCTGGCCAAGCGCGCCCGTCAGCTGGCCAAGGACTACGAGAAAAAGCTGTCCGTGAAGGTGATCAGCCACGCCCAGGCGGAAAAAATGGGCATGGGCGCGTTTTGCGCCGTGTCCCAGGGCAGCAGCCGCAAGGGCTGCCTGATCGTGATGGACTACAAGGGTGCCACCGGTAAGCCGGTGTCGCTGGTCGGCAAGGGCATTACCTTCGATACCGGCGGTATCTCCCTGAAGCCCGGCGCCAGCATGGACGAGATGAAGTACGACATGGGCGGCGCCGCCAGCGTATTCGGGGCGATGAAGACGGTCTGCGAGCTGGGGCTGCCGATCCACCTGGTGGCCGTGGTGGCGGCGGCGGAAAACATGCCCGACGGCGAAGCCACCCGCCCCGGGGACATCGTCAAAACCCTGTCCGGCCAGACCGTGGAGATCCTCAACACCGACGCCGAGGGCCGGCTGGTGCTGTGCGACGCCCTCACCTACGTGCAGCAGAAGCACAAGCCGCACACGGTGATCGATGTGGCCACCCTGACCGGGGCCTGCGTGATGGCGCTTGGCAGCCACGCCCAGGCGGTGTACAGCAACGACGACGCCCTCAGCGAGGCACTGCTGGAAGCGGGCCGGGACACCGGCGACCGGGGCTGGCCGATGCCGCTGTGGGAGGACTACCAGACTCAGCTGGACAGCCCGTTCGCGGACATGCAGAACATCGGCGGCCCCAAGGGCGGCTCGATCACCGCGGCCTGCTTCCTGCACCGCTTTGCCCGCGACGTGAAATGGGCGCACCTGGACATCGCCGGCACCGCCTGGAACAGCGGCGGCAAGGAGAAGGGCTCCACCGGCCGGCCGGTGCCGATGCTCACCCGCTACCTGATCAATCTGGCGGAGCGCAAAGGCTGACCCCTTGACGGAAATACTGTTCTACATCACTGAACAGGCCGGCGAAGGCGTGCAAACCGCCCTCGCCCGCCGCATCGCGGAGAAGGCCTGGCGGCAGTCCCGGCGCATTTATGTGCACTGCCGGGACGACGCCCACGCCCGCGAGGTGGATGCCGCTTTCTGGGCGCAGCCGGCCACCGGCTTTCTGCCCCACGATCTGGCGGCGGACACGCCGATGGCAGAGACGCCGGTGGTGGTGGGGCACGGCGACGACCCCGGCGACCACCACGATGTGCTGATCAACCTGGCGCCGGAGGTGCCGGACTTCGCCACCCGTTTTCAGCGGGTGGCGGAAATGATCACCGGTGACGGCCCGCTGCGCGAGGCGGGCCGGGCCCGTTTCCGCTTCTACCGCGACCGCGGCTTCCAGATTCAGAGCCACCGTCTCTGAACCACGGAGCGCGACGGCGGCGCCCCCTTTCGCTATAATTCGCCCTTCGTTTTTGCGGTGAAGACAGCGGAGATCATGGATAAAACCTACCAACCCGACAGCATCGAGCAGGCCTGGTACCAGACCTGGGAAAAGGCAGGCCATTTCCGCCCCTCCGGGGAGGGCGAATCCTTCGCGATGATGATCCCGCCGCCGAATGTGACCGGCAGTCTGCACATGGGGCACGCCTTCCAGGACACCATCATGGACACCCTGGTGCGCTATCGCCGCATGCAAGGCCGCAACACCCTCTGGCAGGTGGGCACCGACCACGCCGGCATCGCCACCCAGATGGTGGTGGAGCGCCGCCTGGCGGCGGAAGGCACCGACCGCCACGAGCTGGGCCGCGAGCGCTTCCTGGACAAGGTCTGGGAGTGGAAGGCGGAATCCGGCGGCACCATCACCCAGCAGCTGCGCCGCATGGGCAGCAGCGTGGACTGGTCCCGGGAACGCTTCACCATGGACGACGGCCTGTCCAACGCGGTGCGCGAAGTGTTCGTGCGCCTGCACAGCGAGGGCCTGATCTACCGCGGCAAACGTCTGGTGAACTGGGACCCGGCACTGCACACCGCGATCTCCGACCTGGAAGTGGAAAACCGTGAAGAACAGGGCCACATGTGGCACTTCCGCTATCCGCTTTCCGACGGGTCCGGGCACCTGGTGGTGGCCACCACCCGCCCGGAGACCATGCTCGGTGACACCGCCGTGGCGGTGCACCCGGAAGACCCGCGCTATAAGGATCTGATCGGCCAGACCGTGCGTTTGCCACTGGCCGACCGCGATATTCCGATTATCGCCGACGATTACGTGGACCCGGACTTCGGTTCCGGCTGCGTGAAAATCACCCCGGCCCATGACTTCAACGACTACGAAGTGGGCAAGCGCCACGATCTGCCGCAGATCAACCTGTTCACCATCGAGGCGCATCTGAACGACAACGCGCCGCAAGCCTACCGCGGCCTGGACCGGTTCGACGCCCGCAAGAAAGTGGTCGACGATCTGGACGCGCTGGGCCTGCTGGAGAAGGTCGAGGACCACACCCTGCAGGTGCCGCGCGGCGACCGCTCCGGCGTGGTGATCGAACCCTATCTCACCGACCAGTGGTTCGTGGCGGTGGAATCCCTGGCCAAGCCGGCTATCGAAGCGGTGGAAAACGGCGACATCCAGTTCGTGCCCAAGAACTACGAGAACATGTACTTCTCGTGGATGCGCGACCTGCAGGACTGGTGCATTTCACGGCAACTGTGGTGGGGCCACCGGATTCCCGCCTGGTACGACGAGGACGGCAACGTCTATGTGGGCCGCGACGAGGACGAGGTGCGCCGCGAGCACAACCTGGGCGACCGCCCCTTGAGCCAGGACGAGGACGTACTGGATACCTGGTTCAGCTCCGCGCTGTGGACCTTCTCCACCCTGGGCTGGCCGGAACAAACCGAAGAGCTGAAAACCTTCCACCCCACCGATGTGCTGGTAACCGGTTTCGACATCATTTTCTTCTGGGTCGCGCGGATGATCATGATGACGCTGAAGTTCACCGGCCAGGTGCCCTTCAAGCAGGTGTACGTGCACGGCCTGGTGCGCGACGCGGAAGGCCAGAAGATGTCCAAGTCCAAGGGCAATGTGCTGGACCCGCTCGATCTGATCGACGGCATCGACCTGGACACCCTGGTGGACAAGCGCACCCGCGGGCTGATGCAGCCGCAGAAAGAAAAGCAGATCGGCAAGCGCACGCGTAAGGAATTTCCGGACGGCATCAACGCCTACGGCACCGACGCGCTGCGCTTCACCTTCCTGTCGCTGGCCTCCACCGGCCGCGACATCAAGTGGGACATGGGCCGCATCGAAGGCTACCGTAACTTCTGCAACAAGATCTGGAACGCCGCGCGCTACGTACTGATGAACACCGAGAACCAGGACTGCGGCCTGGACGCGGACAGCGGCGAAGTGACCCTGTCCCTGGCGGATCGCTGGATCGTCAGCGCGCTGCAGCGCGCCGAAACCGAAGTCACCGAGGCGCTCGACCAGTTCCGTTTCGACGTCGCTTCCCACGCCGCCTACGAGTTCATCTGGAACGAGTACTGCGACTGGTATCTGGAGCTGTCCAAGCCGGTGCTCTACGGTGACGAATACAGTGAAGCGGAAAAGCGCGGCACCCGTCGCACGCTGGTGCGGGTGCTGGAAGCCATCCTGCGTCTGGCGCACCCCTTCATGCCGTTCATCACCGAAGAGATCTGGCAGAAAGTGGCCCCGCTGGCGGGCAAGACGCCGGCGGCGGAAGGCGCCGCCGCCACCATCATGCGCCAGCCGTTCCCGGTCAGTGACAGCGCGCGCCTGGATCCGCAGGCGGAGAGCGACATCGAGTGGATCAAGGCGGTGATCACCGTGATCCGCAACATTCGCGGCGAGATGCGCATCCCGCCGGGCAAGGCGCTGGACGTGTACCTGCACAACGGCAAGGACATCGACCGCGAGCGCCTGGCCGCCAACCACAACTTCATGTGCCGGCTGGCCAAGCTGGAGCGCATCACCTGGCTGAACGCGGAGGATTCCGCCCCGGCGTCCGCCACCGGTCTGGTCGGCGACATGGAAATCCTGGTGCCGATGGCCGGCCTGATCGACAAGGACGCGGAGATCGAGCGTCTGGGCAAGGAGATCGACAAGCTGCGCAAGGAAGTGGCCCGTGGCGAGAGCAAGCTGCGCAATCCCAACTTCGTCGATAAAGCCCCCGACGAAGTGGTCGCCAAGGAGCGCGAGAAACTGGACGACCACCGCTCGCAACAGGCCCGTCTGGAAGAGCAGATGGAGAAGATCAAGTATCTTTAGGCGCGCGCCGAGCACGCCGCGTCAGGAGGCACGGCCTTGACCGACAATGACCCGCGCCGGGCGCGCATACTCGCCACCGCCCGGGATGTGTTCGCCGAACAGGGGTTCCGCCGGGCGGAGGTGAAAACCATCGCCCAGCGCGCCGGTGTCGGCAAGGCCACCATCTACCGCTTCTTCCCGTCCAAGGACGCGCTGCTGCTCACCGTGGTGGAGGAAAACCTCACCGCGATCCGCGACCTGGTGCTGGGCGAGCTGCTCAACGGCGCGCCGCCGCTGCAGCGCCTGGAGAATGTGTGCCGCGCCGTGGCCCGCTTTCTGGAAAGCGAGCGCGATTTCTCCCGGCTACTGATCCAGGAAGCCGGTGAGTTTCTCGGCCCGATCCAACAACGCTATCTGCGCCTGGTGGAAGACAACCTGCCGGTGGCCGACGCCTTCTTCAACGAGCTGCGTAACGACGGCTACTTTGTTGCACTTTCCACCCGGGACACTATTTTGATGATGGTGAATCTGCTGGTGGGCACCACCTACACCTGGGTGCTCACCGGCGAAGGACGGCTTGAGCACCAGGCCGTCAGTTACATGGAAGTGCTGGTGCGCGGCCTGCGCGCCGGCGACGCCTGAAGGAGGCCGCATGCGCATCTCAACGCTTTTTGCTCTCGCCACTCTGTGGCTGGCCGGCACGGCCGTGGCCGCGCCATTGGAACAGATTCTGGAAAGCCCCCACCGCGAGGCGGACAGCGGCCGCGACGGCGATCGCCACCCCGCCGAGACCCTGGCGTTCTTTCAGGTCGAGCCGGATATGACGGTGGTGGAAGTCTGGCCCGGGGGCGGCGGCTGGTATACCGCCATTCTGGCGCCCTGGCTGCGCGACCACGGCACCCTCTACGCGGCGCAGTTTCCCGCCGACAGTGGCGTCGATTTCTACCGGCGCGCCCTGCAGCGCTACCAAGAGAAGCTGTCGGCCCGCCCGGCGCTCTACGACCAGGTGAAAATCACCCATCTGGGGCCGCCCGAGCACACCGACATCGCGCCGGCCGGCAGCGCCGACCGGGTGCTCACCTTCCGCAACGTGCACAACTGGGCCAAGGCCGGCACCGCCGAGGCCGCCTTTGAAAGCTTTTTCCGGGCTCTGAAACCGGGCGGCGTGCTGGGGGTGGTGGAACACCGGGCCCCCGCCGGCCGGCCGCTGGAAGAGCAGATCGAGTCCGGCTATATGACCGAGGCGTACGTGATTGAGCAGGCGGAGAACGCGGGCTTCGAGCTGGAGGCCAACGCCAGCATCAACGCCAACCCGGCGGATGACACCGAGCACCCGGCCGGGGTCTGGACCCTTCCGCCCACCCTGCGGCTGGGGGAAGAGAACCGGGCGCGCTATCTGGAAATCGGTGAAAGCGACCGCATGACGCTGCGGTTCCGCAAGCCGGAGTAGCGCTTCAGCTCTGTGGCCGCTCCAGCATGCCCGGGGTAGCGTCAGCGCCCAGCACCACCGATTCGGCGATGCCGATCATGGTGCGGCGGCACTGCTCCAGACGCTGAGCGGAAAATTCGCCGTTCTCGAAGATGTACAGGGAGTAGTTTTCCAGAATCCATAGCATGGTGCGCATCACCAGCGGCTCCATATCCCGCTGGGTCAGCCGGCTGATCTCCGACGACAGCACTTCCGCGGCAATCTGCTGGGCACGCACCCGGTGGGGGGCCAGCGCCGAGTTGGAGGAGCGGGCCTCCTCCATCATCAGCTTGATCACCGGCCCCATGCTGACGTGGTAATTGAAATACACCTCGGTGGTGTTGGTGATGATCTCCTTCACCGACTGGGCCTGGCGCATTTCCTGATGGAAGTGGAGCAGCATGTTATCGATGAAAATCCGGTAGATGCTCTCCAGCACGTCCATCTTGTTGCGGAAGTACTTGTAGAAAGTGCGTCGGGACACCTTGGCGGCGTCCAGAAGGTGCTGCACGGTGGTCCTGGCCAGCCCGCGCTGGGCGAATACATACATGGAGTGGATCAGGATCTCCGCGCGCGCCTGGGAGCGCTGGCCGCCCTCCTCTTCCGCGTGGGCCTCCAGGACCTGGTTGACGACCTGACGTATGGCGTCCAGATCTTCCGGTGTGCGTTGCACGTGATTTTTCCCCTGTTTTTGTTTACCCGGCTGGCTAGCTTAACCAAGGCCACCCGGGCCGTAAACAGGCAGTCTATCACGCCGCTATCAGCGTTCCCCCGCTACCACCGGACGGCCCTTTACCCTTTTTCAGACGCTTCCAGACTTTCTCATGGAAGTGGTATGCCACGGTGTTCACGCAGGGTTCCACCAGCGCGGTGGCCCCGCCGATGCGCCAATCCCCGGTCATCGCCCAAACCACCAGGAAGGCGATGCTGATGTGCATGATGCCAAAGCTGAATGTTTTACCCATGGAGCACCTCCTAGATGATGGGTAAATGATATCCATTCTCGCCAATAGGTAAAGCACGCATTTTCTCATTGCCCTGATAGGTTCGTTCTATTCAGATTTCAGCGGGGCGGTTAATTGTTGTAAAGGCGCCTGTCGCCTGGGTGCGATTTCCTGCTCCACGGCCTAAGCTAGCAGCACGCCCCTCGGGGCGCCCCATTCACCAGCCAAGGACTCTTGCATGGAGCGTAAAGCGCTACTGATTCTGCACGGCAAACAGGCGGCCCATCAGGCTCTCAGGGAAGCGGTGATGAGCCGCCGGGAAGACGGCTGGGACCTGGCGGTAAGAGTCACTTGGGAAGGCGGCGATGCGGAGCGCTATGTGGACGAGGCACTGTCCCTGGGCTATCGCACCATCATCGCCGCGGGCGGTGACGGCTCGGTGCGGGACATCACCCAGGCGATGATGGCGTCCGGGAAGCCGGACCTGGCACTGGCCATCGTGCCCATGGGGACCGCCAACGACTTCGCCACCGCCGCCGGCATACCGGAAGACCCCGCTGAAGCGCTGGCGCTGCTCGACCACGCCCCCCGGCCGGTGGATGTGATCCAGGTGAACGACAGCTATTTCCTCAATATGGCCACCGGCGGGTTCGGCACCGAGGTGACCACCCAGACGTCGGAGGACCTGAAAGAACTGCTGGGCGGCGCCGCCTATTTGCTCACCGGGCTGACCCGGTTCGCGGAAGTGCGTCCGGCGGAGGGGCATTTCCGGGGGCCTGATTTTGAGTGGCAGGGTGAATTCCTCGCACTGGGACTGGGCAACGGCCGCCAGGCCGGCGGCGGCCAGCGGCTGTGCCCCGAGGCCTGCATCGATGACGGCCTGATGGATGTGGCGATTCTGCCTTCGGATATGGATCTGCTCGCCGGCGTGCGGGGGCTGTTCAACAGCGGCAACGGCAACGGCAACGGCGAGTGTGAGGGATTGTTCGTGCGTGCGCGGGTCAGTGAGCTGGAGATCGAGACGCCGGAGCCGATGCATTTGAATCTGGATGGCGAGCCGTTGAAGGATCAGCGGTTTAAGTTGAAGGTGCTGCCGGGGGCGATGGGGCTGGTGGTTGGGGAGGAGTGTCCGATGATGGGGGTGGAGAAATAGGTTTAGGACGGGCTCGAGGTCTGGGTTTGTGGGAGCTGGGCTTTGTGGGAGCTGGCCTTGTGGGAGCGGGGCTTGCCCGCGAAAGGCCGGCTCTGCCGGCCGGCAGGATTCCAGAGAGGTTTGGAGTGGGGCTGACCTACTTTAGGTCGCTTTGCCGGGAAGATTGGTGTGGTGCGTGGAGATGACCTACTTTAGGTCGCGAGCTTGCTCGCGATCGCTTCGCGACGCCTTTGGCGCCTCCGCCTGGCTCCTTCGGAGCATCGGCGGTCACATGGGCCTTTGTAGGGAGAGGAGTTCATCGTATCTTAAATATAAAAAACCCCCGCCACTTTCGTGACGGGGGTTTTTTATATTTAAGAGCCTGACGATGACCTACTCTCACATGGGGAAGCCCCACACTACCATCGGCGCTGAGTGGTTTCACTTCTGAGTTCGGCATGGATTCAGGTGGTTCCCACTCGCTATGGTCGTCAGGCAAACCGGTTGGTGCGTGATGTTCCACTCACCTAATGGGGTTGCCCTGCCTGCCTTTCGGCACGCAAAGCCAATTCTGGGCAATGAGATTGTCCGCGTTAGAGCGTCTCCGACACTCGCGCTATCGGTGCGTATCGATATCGTTGCGACCGCGCCTGGGCTCCGGTGTTTGTCTGCGGGTTACGCAGGCCACACCGTGACCGCTTTGGCGTTATATGGTCAAGCCGCACGGGCAATTAGTACGGGTTAGCTTCACGCCTCACAGCGCGTCCACATCCCGCCTATCAACGTGGTGGTCTTCCACGGCCCTTTAGGGGCATCAAGTGCCCAGGGAGATCTCATCTTGAGGGAGGCTTCCCGCTTAGATGCTTTCAGCGGTTATCCCGTCCGAACGTAGCTACCCGGCAGTGCCACTGGCGTGACAACCGGAACACCAGAGGTTCGTCCACTCCGGTCCTCTCGTACTAGGAGCAGC